>JAESFV010000042.1_pt1 | contig 293582 bp, 241 predicted proteins | sample 9269471 | NCBI WGS metagenome assembly JAESFV01 (sample SAMN14502647, study PRJNA617108) | algae metagenome | isolation source: Symplocastrum torsivum CPER-KK1 and co-occurring heterotrophs from... | place: USA: Central Plains Experimental Range, Colorado | collected 2001-01-01
CAACAAGCACTTGAAAGAATTGAGCATCTCTCATCTCTAGACGGTTTCACTCCATTGAACTTGCCTGTGCTAGCCTTCGGTTCCACTAAATCATCCGCTTGTGACACTCAAAGGGCGGAATGTGGGTATTAGGGCTATACCAGCAAATTTTGCAACGGGGAGAAATTGTCGCTGATAACAGTCTTGAGCAGTTGAAATTGCAGCTATCTGGGTTAGTTGTCAAGCGCAATGGCTTTTTAAAGGTTTATAACCGCATTTATGAGGCAGTTTTTAATCAGAATTGGGTCAAACAAGAATTAGCGTTGTTGCGTCCGTATGGAGAAGCGATCGCTGCTTGGTTAACCTACAAGGCTTAGAACAAAGTTTGCAGCGGCAGATTGAAGCTAAGAAAATTGCAGGTCCCGACACTCAGAAACTTTTGCAGAAGTATCGCAACTACGTGGTGGTTGTCCCTGTTCAAAGCCCCTATACTCTGCTAGAAGTGCGCCAGTATGTGAAGACGGCTTATTTGGCTGACTCGGAGTCAGGTGCCTACATTGACGCGGGTTCGTTTTCTGACCAATCCAGTGCTGAAAAGAGGGCTGAGGAATTGCGATCGCATGGCATAAAAGTACACGTCGTTGATTTCCAATAAGGCTTAATCTAGAGCATTTTTTGAACAAGTTAATAGATAAACAGCAGCACTAGCCCTGAAACTGAGCTTAAAACTGACGTTGACTCCTGAATTAATTCATCAAAAATAGAATCTATGTGCTCGTCAAACTGCAATCGCGTCAACTATTATCCGAGGATTCAACAGCTCTATTGCTCCAGATTATGACCGACTCTCCAACCGGACAGCAACGGCTCAAAGCTGGTTTACCGCCGGGTTGGTCGATCGCTCATAAGACTGGCACTGGAGCGGATGTGCTAGGAATCGGCATCGCTGCCAATAATGTTGGTCTGATTAGTTCCCCAACCGGAAAGCGTATTGCGATTGCAGTATTCATTGCCGGTTCAAAAGCGCCTTTAGAGATGCGGGAAAAAGTAATGGCTGAAATTGCCTCGATGGTGGTCAAGGAATCTAATAATGAGTAATATCGACAAACCCTGAATAGGCAGGTTCCACGATTAATTAAACCTTTCTCGTTTTGAGTTTGAGCGACGCTAACTAACAACTTTCAATCGCTTACATAGCGCCAGTTGTAACGATTCCACTCACAAATCCCTTGGATTTCGTACTCGGTACCGTTGTCGAAACGGATGATACCGTTGTGGTAGGAGTCGCTACTATCTGATCCCTGAGAAAGCCTAACCACAGTGCAAGGAAACCACTCGCGGCTACAAGGTCCATTTTCTTGTACCCATTCCCAAAGGGCATTCGAGACTTCAATGCGATCGCCTACTTTCAACTTTAAGCCATCCGATGAGGTTGCGGCTTCAAAGTACTGTGCTAAATGTACTGGCTTAACACGGTTGAGCCATTGAGGGCCATATTCATCACGGATGAATTGTACAGTTCCAGAGTTGCGATCGTGCAGCCAGTCATTTAGTAATTTAATTTTCCAAGGACGGTCGAGTTTTTCCTGTTCCTTCACAAACTGCAACAATGCCTGACGCTGTTCGGGCATCAGTTCGTCTAAAGGATTTGCTCCCTCACCTTCCTGGTTACCATTCGCCAATGATTTCAGTGATTCACGAGTCACTGATTCAGTAAAAACTTGCAGTAAGATTTGCTTCTGCTGGTCAGTGAGAGGGCATAGTAACGCTTCACACTGAATAAAGGCTATTTGTAAGACGGCTTCTATCTCGTCTGGGTTCATGACACATCAAGTCAGCAGACTGGATTACCACTTTTGGCAGCAAGCAGGATCATTAACGAATTATATTCCCCATTCGTTGTCAATATTCAACTGTATGGTGGAGAACGGGGTGATGAGGGGATGGGGTGATGGCGTGAAAAACTCCAAAGTTCATGTGTATTGCCTCCCTATCTCGCTACATCCCTATTTCTGTGCGTACCCAACATCCCATTCCCTAGCAAGGATGTTTACCTATGAATTCGCGGTAAGCTGAGGGTTGGAGTTATTGGTAATGTTAATTACTGGTGGGGTTTATGCGATTTCGAGGCGGCTTGGCTACTATCGCGGTTTCCTGTCTCTTTTGGCTGGTGAGTTGGGTCTTTGCCCCAGCCGCCTTAGCGTTAATTCAGATTCAACTATCAGACCTTTCTTACCATGAATGCCCACCAGAGTTGGCAGAAGGAACAGTATCATCGGGAGGTTCCAGCAGCGCCGCTAATTGCTTCCTCGTAACTGGGAAAGCCGAGAATAATTCTGGGAAAATGGTCGTCAATGCTGACATTTTTGGTCGCATCTACGATGCAAACAACAATTCAATTATGGAGAACCGCACTCGCCTGGGTTCGATTGATGTGGTGCCACCAGGCGTTAGCGATTTTGAGCTAAGGATTACTGTCCCAGCTAATCAATCAACGCCTCTGAAACTTGAGCAATTTAAAGCGTCAGGTTTTACAGGCAAGGTACGCCGATAAAGCGGGGTAAGTCGCTTAAATCGGCTTTTGGCTTCTTAGGGGTTTAGAGTAACTCAAATGTCCACTAGCTTCAGGATTGTGGTGAAGCTCTAGATGTTGCTGAATAGTCCAGCGACGACTTGCAGAACTAAAATTGCCAAGATTGGAGACAAATCTAGACCTCCTATCGGCGGAATGAAGGAACGAAAAACATTGAGGTAGGGATCAGTGATTGGACTTAGGAAAGAAGCGATCTGATTCATCCAGCTGACCGTGGGAAACCAAGTCAACAGAATCCGGACGAAAATTAGAAGCAGATAGATTTGGAGAAAGTTGGCGAGACTGTTGGTCAGCAGTTCTGTGGCACTCATGGATTGAAACGCTTCCTTGCTAGTTTTTGTGACTGGTTAAGCCCTAGATGCCAGTTTAACGGATATCATCACGTTCCGGCTTACCCACTACGCCACATTTATAAGATTGGATAAGGGCAAGGGGGTGATAGTAAATTTCGCTATTTACGGATCGAGCGATCGCTCTAAGTCTATCTCTTGAGCGTTGCCATTTACCGTACCGAGTTGTTGACGAACATCGTCAATTGCCATATTCAGTTGGGCGATTTTATCTTCCAAACTGCGACGAGCAACTTCAATGCTGTCTTCTGCTTTTAGCTGGCGTTTTCTCTTTTTGAGAGGCTTTGCTTCTGAGCGGGTGGAGTTCAGCAAAGATGGCTCATTCTCATCACTGTCGTTATCTCGTTGACCAGCAACCAACGCGCCAATTAAGCCGCCTACCATGCCGCCTACTATTGCTCCAGCCAGAAATCCGCTTGTAAAACCCTCGCGCTGACTCATCGTTTTCTCGTACCCTTGATTGTTTAAAAAGCAACTTTCCTCAAGATTAACGGTTGGTTGACCCTACTGCCACCCAGAAGGGAAGGAGGGAGATAGGGGAGATGAGGAAGATAGAGGAGATGGGGGCGTTGATGGAGTAATTTCTGCCCTACCTTCCCCGCCTTTCTCACCTTGGTGAACCAATCGCGATTCGTGTCACGTTCCAAAACTGCGATCGCCTGCATCACCCAACCCAGGTACAATATATCCCTTGCTGTTCAGCCCCTCGTCAATCATCGCTGTGTAGACGGTCAAATTTGGATAATTTGCGCCGAGCTTTTGCAAAGCGGGAGGGGCTGCAACTACACTAATAATTCGCGTTAATGCCGGATTGACACCACGCTGAGTCAGTTCTGCTATTGCCATCATGATTGACCCTCCTGTTGCCAGCATCGGGTCAGTAATGATTACTCGCGTCTGGGGATTCAACTGCTCTGGTAATTTATTCAAATAACAACTTACTTCCAACGTTTCCTCATTCCGTACTAACCCAAGATGATAAATAGACGCTAAAGGCAGCAAGGACTGTGCGCCGTCTAATAAGGCTAGTCCCGCTCGTAGAATTGGCACAACCACTAGCGGTATATCTGGATTCACCATCGTAGCGGAGCAAGGAGCGAGGGGAGTCTGCACCATGATTTCCTCGGTGGGTAACCAGTCACGAATCGCTTCGTAGGTTAACCAGCGTCCCAATTCTTTCATTGCACTCTTGAAGATTGGTGGTGGCGTTGAGGCATCACGGGCGACACCTAGCCAGTGCTGAATCAGTGGATGTGGTGGGACATGGACACGCAGTTGGAGGGACATAAGAGGCTCATACCTTGAGGATGACGGCTGGGAAGTCCTGAACCATAATAGCTGAGTTCGATACAAGCCTCCAAGGTTGTGCTGCGATCGCCTACTTATTGCAAATCTTTTTTATTAGTATTGACATAGATTTTCAACAAGGATATATTAATTTTCAGTGTTCTCCTCTCATTAAGGATCGGCAGGTGGGACTGGTAAGCCAAGGCATTCTAGTTCCCACTTTCTTTTTTTAAGGAGCATCAATAGCGCTTGGTTGAGCAAGAAACGCTACACTCAAATTCATTAAGTACTTCTTTTAAAACGACTGATTCATGCTTGCTGCATCCCAACCTCAATCATTTAGCGATCACTTAAATCCCCTTGATGAGACATTAGTATTTGATGTTATTGTTATTGGTTCTGGCATTGGGGGGCTGGTAACAGCAACTCAACTGGCAGCAAAGGGCGCAAACGTCCTAGTCCTAGAGCGTTACCTAATTCCTGGTGGTAGTGCAGGATACTTTGAACGCGAAGGCTATCGATTTGATGTTGGCGCATCAATGATTTTTGGATTTGGCACTCAAGGAACGACGAATCTGCTCACAAAGGCACTTGAAGCTGTGAATGTCAGCGTGGAAACAGTGCGAGATCCAGTGCAGATTCACTATCATCTCCCATCCGGTTTAGAGCTGAAAGTTCACCAAGATTATGAGAAGTTCTTGCAAGAACTGACAGCCTACTTTCCTCACGAACGGGAGGGAATTCGCAAATTTTACGACGAATGCTGGAAGGTGTTTAACTGCCTGAATGCAATGGAGTTACTGTCTTTGGAAGAACCCCGCTACCTGACGCGGGTATTTTTCCAGCATCCCTTCGCTTGTCTAGGTTTAGTAAAGTACCTACCTCAAAATGCAGGTGATATTGCTCGCAAGTATATCAGTGACCCCCAACTCCTACAGTTTATTGATATGGAATGCTACTGCTGGTCAGTAGTACCTGCTGATAAGACACCGATGATTAATGCTGGGATGGTGTTTTCTGACCGACATTACGGCGGAATTAACTATCCTAAAGGTGGAGTTGGGCAAATTGCCCAAAAGTTGGTGGAGGGACTGGAGAAAGCTGGGGGACAGATTCGCTACAAAGCCAGAGTAACAAAGATTTTGACAGAAAAGGGAAAAGCCGTAGCTGTGCAACTAGCAGATGGCAAAGTCTATCGGGCAAAGCGGATTGTTTCTAATGCTACTCGCTGGGATACGTTCGAGAAGTTGCTGCCACCTGAGGAGATGCCAATATCTGAGAAGAAGTGGCGTAAGCGTTACCAGAAGTCACCGAGTTTCTTGAGTTTGCACTTAGGAGTTAAGGCAGATGTCTTGCCAGCAGGTACAGAGTGTCATCATATTTTGCTGGAAGATTGGCAGAAGATGGAGGAAGCGGAGGGAACAATTTTTGTCTCAATCCCAACGCTGCTTGACCCAGACTTAGCGCCAGAGGGTTATCATATTGTTCATACATTTACGCCGAGTTGGATTGACGATTGGCAGGATTTGTCTGCTAGTGACTATGAGCAGAAGAAGGAAGAATCTGCATGGCGGATTATTGACCGACTAGAGAAGATTTTTCCCGGCTTAGATGCCGGGTTAGACTTCATGGAAGTGGGGACTGCCCGTAGTCATCGGCGGTTTTTAGGACGTGAGGATGGTACCTATGGCCCAATTCCGCAGCGTAAGTTGATGGGGTTGTTGGGGATGCCATTTAATAGAACCGCTGTACCAGGATTGTACTGTGTTGGTGATAGTACGTTTCCAGGGCAGGGGTTAAATGCAGTAGCCTTTTCCGGGTTTGCTTGTGCCCATCGGGTAGGAGTAGATTTGGGGTTGTAGGTAACTGAGTGGAAGGCGATCGCATTTTCATCATGACTAAGATATCGCTTTCATCGCCGTGTACGGCTACTCAACCAAAATTGTAAGCGTACTCTAACAACTCCAGCCGATTCACTTCAAAGTGATAAAAAACAGCGGGGCACATCTTTCTAGGGGAATTCCTGCATCAATTTGCTCTGCGCTGAATGCACAGGCACTAGTTGCTGGTAAGGAAATCAGTTCTATTTTGTCAAGTCGTTGTAAACGCTGGAGTGTCTTGTCTAACTCTTCCCTTGATAAAATTAGTTCTAACCTCTCACGTAGATGAAAAATTGGCAGACGGTTATTTGTTGCGAGTTGTGTATCTAATTCACGAATTGTCAGTAAAATCTTATCATCACTAACTGGTTGCGTTGTCATAGATACGGGTGGCGAAACTTCATAGAAAGATTCCCGTAAAAACTGGAGGTAATTACTCATCAAATCCAGGCTGACAACTAAATTTTTGTCTTTAGAAGTGTACTCATATTGCAGATACTCCTTACCTCGCTCTGTCAGCCAGACTTCTTTAATCTTTTTGTGCTTTGGCTTTACCTGAATTAAATTCCGATTCGCTAAGCTTTGAATAACTGTCTGTTGCTCCTCAACAGGAATGTCAGTTTCTTGGGGTGTCATCGCACCTTTGGCACAGGCCTTCAGTATTTTGAGTTCCTGCTCCGTCAAAGGTAAGTCATCTGAGTCTTGCTTCAGTAAAAACTTACCGGGAGCAGCAATCTTAAATTTAGTAATTTCGTAGGTAAAAATGAGAAAACCGCGATCGCCCAAGTTGCGGCAAATTTCCTCTTGCTCAGGAATTGAGATTTTAGACTCAGGCTTAATTTCAACCAGAGGTGCCTTGTATCCTTCAAATTCCAACAACTTTAAGATAAACTTTAACTCAAGAATTTCCATATCCTCACCTTCACCCAAAGAGGCAGCAATAATTTAAATTAATCTGGCAATTTAATCTTTTAAAATCGTTCCAATGATATTTGACCTGACATCTTCCCTCTTATCTGTCAGGTAATAAATTCACTTCTCCTAGCCCAAGCCCTACTACATAGAATCGAATATAGTTTCAGTTTCTCTAGCAGTCTTCTCTAGGAGTTAAGAGATTGAGTTTTTTAGGGACTCGATTTCAAAAGTCACAGATTTGTGACAGAATATAACCTTAATCAATTTGTATGTAAATAACTTCTAATTATTTATAGATATCTATTCCTTCCAAAAGAGGGATGCTTTTTCCTGTAAATCTACTCTTAGCTCAAGAAAGCTCTTAAAGTTGTTTAATCATTCCTTCTTTGTAAACTTCAGTTTAACTAATTTACCTATCGTTCTTGGCACTCCATACAACTTACTAAAGAAAAGATTCCAAAAATAACCATATTGAGGGAAATACTTTGCTAATAGTACATCAGAGATAACGTGAAATCTCGGAGGTTTTAGAGAAGGATTTTTATCAATGTATCTAACTTGTTCGGGTTTCGGCATCCAGTGCCCGATGATTAGATCTTTTTGATAAAACTTCGCTTGAATAAATAACCCTAATAATCGATCAAACCCTGTTGAAGGTATCCAGGTAATAGCTCCCATTACTTTAGTCGCTTGGGAAAGCTCAGGAAGTGCTTGCTGGACTAGTTCAGTTCTCCAAATAATATTGTTAAAGTTTTCAAAATGATACCCTTGATTATCTCTTCTTTCTAGAAAAGGGAAAATGAGATAGCGGCTATCAAAGTGTTTATCTAAAGGAGCAATCGGAACTTCTAATAATCCCTTATAGTTTCCCTGTTGGTAAGGATAAGGGTTTTCCGGTGTCTTTTGGTCTACCTCTAGTTGATTGACATCGGGTATAGTATCCCAATGCCTTTTGATTCGTGCTTCATCAGAGATGTCTATAACCGCTTTTTGCAACCGGAGTATCCAACTCTCAGGAAATCTCTTAAAGTATTCTTGCGTCAAGTTGCAGACTTCAGGATGGACAAAATCATCATCATCTAGTGCTAGAACATAATCACCCTCGGCATTGAGTAATCCGACAAACCTTTGCATCATCTCGCCTTTGTAGGGACTGGTTAAAACTTTTATTCTCGAATCCTTAATTACTTTAGCTCTGACATGAGGAGGATAAACTAAAATAAATTGGACATTACCTTGAATCTTTAACAGATTATCTAACCAATAATCACTAAAGTTTCCTAAGGTAGGAGTAACAATAGATAGAGTTATTTTCTTATGATTGTTGGAATTCATAAAGTTGCATTTTGTTAAAATAATTTCTTGAATTTGGTAATACCCTTTACTTATTTTAAGTTCTCTTTGAGCCAGACGAACCCTCTCAATTTCAATAATTAAAGTATTTCCTAGGAATCTTTATGAATATTTTGATGCTCTCATCTACCTTCCCCTATCCACCCAGTCGAGGAGGAACAGAGATCAGAACCTTTAACTTGCTCAAATATTTGCAACAGCGTCATGAGGTTACGCTAATTACTCAACGTCATGCAGGAATCTCAGATGCTGAAGTGGAAGAACTGCAAAATTGGGTAAGTCAGTTGATTATTTTTCCGCTACCGCCAGAACCTGATCGCAAAGCTGGGATTGCTGGGATGTTGAGTAAGGTAGGGCGCTTTGCCAACTCAGTGATTAAGGCAACGCCACCGAATGTACTCTATCGCTATTCACTGGCGGTTCAGGCGTGGGTAGATGCTTGTGTGAAAGCGGGGAAGTGTGATGTCATTACTTGCGAACATAGCGTTAATGAAATCTATGTTCGTCCTGAATTCCGTACCTCAGTGCGAACTGTCGTGGATGTCCATAGTTCGATCTATGGCTGGATTCGCAACCATCTGGAAATGGGGGCTTCCCAGAATGCATTACGCGATCGCCTTTATCTTTCTCTATTATTAGCTCGCTACGAGAAGCGCTACACTGCCAAGTTCTCCAACATTGTTGTCACCACCGAGGATGATCAACAGCAGTTTCTTCAACTCTGTCCAGATAGCCAGATTCAGGTAGTTTCCAATGGCGTGGATCTAAACCTATTTCCCTATCGTTCAGTTGATCCAGGAGGACGGGGGTTAATCTTCGTGGGCGCTATGGATGCTATCCATAACATTGAAGCGGCCCAATTCTTTGCGCTGGAGGTGTTACCAGTGTTGCAGCAGCGCTATCCTGATGCCACCTTCAGGATTGTTGGTGCCCAACCCACTCCAAAGATTTTAAAGCTAGGGGAACGTCCCGGCGTTATCGTCACGGGTGCTGTCCCTTCAATCGTGGAATACCTACATCAAGCCACTGTATGCGTCGTACCACTACGAACAGGTTACGGGATTAAAAATAAAACACTGGAGGCAATGGCAGCAGGGACACCTGTGGTAGGAAGCGATCGCGGTTTGGAAGGATTGGCGGTTGATGGTGCTGATGTTCCCTTGAGGGCATTGCGGGCAAACCAAGTGCAGGAGTATGTCGAGGCAATTACCCGGTTGTTTGAAAATGCTCGGTTGAGAGAGGAACTGTCTCAAAATGCGCGATCGCTAATTGAACAGAAATACACTTGGGAACGTGCGGGTGAGCTTTATGAACAAGTACTTTTAGGGCGTTTGGATTAGGATCGTAGTAACTCAATCGTTTAGGTAAAGGGGAAAGGAAGCTTTCACAGCGTTTCATCGTCCTGCCAAAAGATGCTGTAAAAAGTCAGGATTGATAACACTTGGCAATCTACAGCGATGTTTTATTTAAGACTTGGCATGAAATATCCTGAAAAACTTGCAAACGATTGATTTATGATTTAAATCCTTTTGCTTGGTAATATATATAGCACCAAAAAAGTTAAAAAATATTAACTAAAATATTATTTGAGCTTAAATGCAAATACTAGAACAATCAGGAAGTACGATGACCTAGACGAGAAATTCTCCCTCAATAAGTTTATTGCAGTATCTTGAAAAACTTAACAGTCTATGAAGATTCTTATGCTTTCTTCTACGTTTCCTTATCCACCAACACGAGGCGGAACTCAGGTAAGGACGTTCAATTTACTGAAATATTTGAGTGGGAGTCATGCGATTACCTTAGTGACTCAGCGCTCAGAAGAAGTCATAGATGCGGAAGTGGAAGAACTGCAAAAATGGGTAGATGAATTGGTGATTTTTCCTCAACCACAGGTATCAGAGGGGGAGAAAAGCTTATTAGGGAAAATGCAGCGCTTCACTACGTTTTTACAACAGGGAACGCCTCTAAGTGTACTGGATCGCTACTCCACAGAGATGCAGGAATGGATAGATGAGGCAGTAAAACTTTCAACTTTTGAAGTGATTACCTGCGAACATAGTGCTAATGAAATCTACGTGCGACCAGAATGGCAGCAACAACTACGAACAGTTGTGAACATTCATAGTTCTGTATATGGAACGCGCCGTGTTCAGTTGGAAACAGGAGCCTCAGAAAATCAACTTAAAGACCAATTGAATTTGCCATTGTTGGCTCGTTATGAGGAGCGATATTGTTCTAAATTTGCGGCAATTGCTGTTACAACACCGGAAGATCGGCGTCAGATTGCAACGTTCAACCCAGAGGCAGAAATTGCGGTGATTCCGAATGGTGTTGATTTTGCACTGTTTCCAAAGCGCCTCTCTGACCCTGGAGGACACCACTTAATGTATATCGGGGCAATGGATAACCAACTCAATATTGATGCCGTGCGATTTTTTAGCTTAGAGGTGTTCCCAGAAATTTTGCGACGATATCCAGAGGCAACACTAGAACTGGTAGGGAAAAAGCCAGTGCCAGAGGTTTTGGAATTGGAGGAATGCCCAGGTATTACTGTAACGGGACAGGTGCCGTCGATGGTGGATTATCTGCACAAGGCAACTGTTTGTGTCGTGCCAGTCCGGACTGGTGTTGGGATTAAAAACAAAACACTGGAAGCACTAGCGGCAGGGGTACCTGTGGTAGGAAGCGATCGCGGTTTGGAAGGACTAGCAGTTGATGGTGCGGATGTTCCTTTAAGAGCATTACGGGCGAATGAACCAACAGAGTATGTGTATGCGATTAGTCGGTTATTTGAAGACCGCCAACTACGAAAGCAACTCTCAGAAAATGGGCGATCGTTAATTGAGGCAAAATACACTTGGGAACGCGCTGGTAAGCTATATGAACAGGTGCTAACAGGACGTTGAGACAACTTTCTTTGATGTCAAAGGATATCGGTAAACAGTCGCGTAAGCTTTTGTATTTTGTCTATGAAGCTTTCTTAAATTCTTGACGAAAGCAGAATTGATTGTTAGGTTCGTAAGAGATACCTGAAACATCCGCATTTGATATAAAACGTGGGTTGCTGTCTCAACTTCAGAATTATTTATCTAAAACAAGGTAATTCTGTGGTTAAGACATTGACCGACACAAAAGCACAGTTTCTTGTGTGCTTGGTATAAATTAATTTTGCTTTAAGGAACTTTTTCTTTGAGAGTCCTTGGAGCAACAACCTGCTGATTCTAGATGCGTGATTTACTAATGCTGTTGAGGTAAAAATACATATCTAAATGCAGAAGTATGAAACTCATAAAAGACCAAAGAAACGATTTGAAAAATATCGTTTCCCTTTATTGGGATTGTCAAAACGTTAAAATAACGCCAGAGCGAGCGGAGTTTTTACTGGATTTTGCCAATGAGCAAGGACACCTGGTTCGCCAAAAGGCTTACTCAAATTGGCAGCGTGAAAACCGAACTTATGCAAAACTTTTAAGCAGCATTGGTTTTCAACGAATTAATGTTTCCTCCACTGCCAAAAATAGTGTAGACAACAAGTTGATAGTTGATTGTATTGAAGAGGTATATAGCATTGAGGCGGCTGATACTTTTATTATTGCATCAGGAGATGGAGACTTTACTAGCTTAGGTCATGTCCTGAAAAACAGAGGAAAAAAGGTAATAATCTTTGCTCAGCAAGGTGGAGTAAGTCAAAGTCTACTTGATATTGCAGATGAATCTCACATCATTGAAAGATTAGATGAAGTTCCAAAGCTCCCACCTTTCCGAAATCCTTCTTACTTAGAGCAAGCACTCAATCACAGTTCATATATTAATGAAAATCCCAGCGCAGGTGAAGACAACGAGCGATTAGAGTTTCTTGGTGATGCTGTACTGAATTTCCTTAGCGGTGCGTTCCTCTATAACTTTAGTCCAGAACTAAAGATGAACGAAGCTCAACTGACTCGTCTGCGATCTATGTTGGTGGATGAAAAGCAATTGGCAAAGTTTGCAAAAGAACTGAATTTGGGTAGACGAATACGATTAGGTAATGGTGCAATAAAAGAAGGAGGACGCAAAAATGTATCGTTGCTCAGTGATATATTTGAAGCCGTTGTCGGTGCATACTTTCTTGATTCAGGTATTGAAGCAGTTCGTACTTTGGTTGAACCTTTATTTAATTCTGTAGTAAAAGATATCGTTACTCCTCAGTCTGATATTAGCTCTGATATTCTTGACCCTAAAAGTCGATTTCAACAATTAGTGCTGGCAAATCTTGACCCAACACCGCCTAAATATATAACCGACCGATCTGGTGGGACGGACAATGCCCCAGAGTTCACCTCCAAGGTGTTTGTGGGTGAGAAAGAGTGGGGAGAAGGCAAGGGTCGCAGCAAAAAAGATGCTGAAAAGGCGGCGGCTGAAGCGGCGTTAGTTAATGCGAAGAAACGAGGGCTAGTGTAGAGATATAGATTTAAGGTTTCTACAAGAACTAATAAGTAGTAGTAGAGTGGGCACTACCCACCCTACAGGTAGAGGTTCTGCGTAAGTCCTGTTCTTGAAGAGATGATGCATAACAAAACTACACCCTGCACTTAAACAGACAGCATAATAAACTTCTGTTAAACGTTAGCGCTAAACAATTATCGTTGCTATAGAATTTTGGTACAGTTGGCTACAAACCACTAGCTGCTACCACTGGTTAGCACTAAGCAGCCCTTAGCTTTCTGACCTAGGTTAAAAACGCTTAATACTACTTACTGACCACTATTCAGTAGCTATCTAGTCATAGCCGTCTCAACCGCTCACTTATTGCAAGTTGGGCGGAAAATTTAACTTCATTTTAGATACGGTGTGAGATTTGTTCAGCTTGTTGATATTGCGGCTGAGGTGAGTGCATTGCTAAAGACAGTAATGAAACCTGAAGCAAGAACTCTCCAAATCAAGGCCGCTTGGATTAAGAAGATTTAGGAAAACAAGGATTATGAAAACGCAAGACCTTTTGAACCATTACGCCGCGAGAGAGTGGGATTTTCGGGAGGTGAATTTGGCTGAAGCTGTCCTCAGTGGCGTTAACCTGAGTCGGGCTGATTTGAGTCGAGCTGATTTGAGTCGGGCTGATTTGAGCCACGCTGAATTGAGTGGCACGTCTCTCCATCAAGCTAACCTGACGAATGCTGACTTAAGTGGGGCTGATTTGACTGGAGCAAATTTAACCGAAGTCAATTTAATTGGTGCCGATTTGAGTGGGGCAAACTTGAGCGGTGCTGACTTAAGTAAGGCTGATTTACGTTGCGCCAACCTTCATCATGCTAATCTCAGTGATGCGAACCTAACGGACGCTGAACTTAGTGGGGCAGATTTGAGTGGGGCTTCCTTGAGGAATGCAACTGTCAAGGGCGCAACCTTAATTGGTGCTGATTTAATTGGTGCTGATTTAACTGGGTCAGATGTGATTGAGACAGAGGTGAATCGGGAAGCAACGTCGAGTGGTGTATCCCACAAGTGGGTGACGTGGAACGGCAGTTGCCCAACAAACGGCAGTTGTCCAACATAGGCAGGGCTGACGCACTACCACCACATATAGTAGGGGCGCACAGCTAGGCGCCCCTACTATATGTGGCTGGGGTTTTGTGATTTAGAAATTATTCATAGTTTTCTCAAGGTTTCAGCTACCAAAAACCAACGCTTTGAACTCCTCAGTGTCCCGGATACTGTCAAAGTCTGAATCAGTTTTGGCTAGCGCTTGATATTCAACGGGATTAAGCTCAATCACTTGTTTTAGGGAAGCGATCGCTAACTTTACATCACCCAGCAACGCATAGCAGCACGCTTGGTTGTACAACGCATATTCATCCTCTGGCTCAGGTTCTAGCGCTTTGTTGTAGCCAATAACGGCTTCCTGATAACAGCCCAACTGCCGCAGCAACTCACTGCGCTTGTACCAACTCCAGAAATCTGACGGTTTGATTTCTAACGCTTTGTCGTAACTTGCGATCGCTTCTTCAAGGTGCCCCCAGTGGCGTAAAGCATCGCCCCGACGATACCAACTCCAAAAATCTGATGGTTCGTTCTCCAGTGCTTGGTCGTAGCTGTTAACCGCTTCCTGGTATTGTCCTATCTGCCGCAGAGCATCACCCAATCGGTACCAACTCCAGTAGTCATCAGAGCGTACTTCTAACGCTTTCTTAAAACTTGCGATCGCTTCTTCAAACCAATCCAAGTCTTCCAACGCTACACGCCCTCGGTTGTACCATGCCCAGTAATCTCGTGGTCGTGCTTCCAAGGCTTTATCATAGCTAGCAACTGCATCCTCATAGCGTTCAAGGTGACGCAATATGCTCCCTCGCTCACACCAAGCCCAGTAATCAGTAGGCTTTTCTTCTAGGGCTTTGTCATAGCTAGCCAACGCTTCTTCATAACGTCCTAAGGCATCTAGAACATCAGCCCGCCAGTACCAAGCCCAATAATCATACGGCTTGTATTCCAAAGCTTTGTCGTAGCTGAAGAGCGCATCTTCGTAGTGCCTGCTATCACGCAACGCATTGCCCTGCTGATACCAATCCTGGTAGCTATCGGGTCTGCACTCCAGAATTTTGTAGACCGTGTAGGATAAAGGTCGCTGCCTAGGCATCACTCTACTCATCTTCAACTCTCTTGTTCGTGACATCGGTTTGGCAAAACCAGCTACTGAATCTCAAGCAAATAGCTTTCAGCGATTAGCTCTCAGCTAGGAGTTGAATGAGTTTAACCCCCACAATCATAGGAGCCTCAAACCCGCTAATAGCTGACCGCTCTCTAATGAAGAGTAGCATTGCTTTGAGGGCATTAACAGCATGGCTTGTAAGTGTCTCGACTATCAAGTATCAAGTTAATCAATGTTACCGACTGAACTACTCATTAATCGACAAAATGGTGAAGAAATCATTCCGAAACGGTTGCCGATTAACCCAGAAAGCTGTGCGATCGCGAATGAATTAATTATCGGGTTTCAGGAAGCCGTTGGCGGTACCCAAGGGGAACTCGATCGCAAGTTGTCAGAGTTGGAAGGCGACAGCCCCGACTACCGCCTCAAACGAGGGCTTGCCCATCTTCTCAAAACCAGCTTCTGCACGTTTGAAATTGTCAGCCCCCTGGAACCTCCTTTACTGCGGCAGAGAGTCTTTGCCCTTGCTGCCCAATCCGTTCCCAGCCCTCAGGCAACCGAGGCAACCCTCGAACACTTGAGCCTTGCCCTTAGTAAAGAGTTAAACCGTGAAATTGTACCCCAGCAAATTCGGACTGGACTCTACGCAGATTTACAAGAAAATCGCATTCTCACCCAATTTGATGACCCTGCACCAGAGGCACTGCTGCACCGCTACAACTTGTCTCAAGTGCAGGGAATCTTCTACCGCGCTAGTCAGATGACGCTGAATGCTCACCGGAATGTCCCTGGCGAGTATAAGCTCTTATTTCGCTATTTGAAGTTGTTTCAACTGATGACCTACATTGAAGGTGACGCTGACCATGGCTTCACAATTACCATTGATGGCCCAACCAGTTTATTTAAGCCGAGTACCCGCTACGGTTTAGCGATCGCAAAATTACTTCCAGCCTTGCTGCACGTTACAAAATGGAGTCTCAAGGCTACCTTACAAAGTCGCGATCCTTACACAGGTGCTAGGAGAACTGGGCGTTTTAGTCTCAATGACAAATGTGGCTTAGTCACTCACTATCCTCCTGGTAAGCCCTATGACAGTATGTTAGAAGCTGCCTTTGCTAACCGTTGGAACTCCTTGAAAACAGAGTGGGTGCTAGAGCGAGAAGTTGACCTTGTCCCCATCCCTGGTAGTGTGATGATTCCTGACTTTCGCCTTGTTCATCCCGATGGGCGTGATTACTTACTGGAAATTGTTGGCTACTGGCGACCAGAGTACTTACAGAAAAAATTTGCTCAGGTGCGTCGTTCGGAGTGCGATAACTTGATTTTGGCGATTTCTGAGCGACTAAATTTAGAAAAAGCGGGTATCAAAATGGCAAATGTACCCGCCAAGATTATCTGGTTTAAGGATAAACTTTCTCCAAAAGCCGTGCTGGAAGTTTTGGACTGAGTTTTTGTGAGTTTCTGTGAGTTTCTTATAACACCGTTAAATTAAGGAAAAAGAGCATATAGCAGTTAGCGGTCAGCTATCAGCTATCAGCATTAAGAATAAATCGATCCTGTGTCAACCAAATCTCTATACGACTTAGCTGTTAAAGCTCCTGAAAAACTTGTCCGCCTGAAGTTGACTAGAATTAGACAACATTGGGCGTTTATTATCTCATTGCTGTTTGTTGTTGGCTTGTGCTTGAGCTTAGTTTTAGGAAGCTGTACCTCAAAGCGATCGCTTTACTCTACCGCCAAAGCAGACAACTCACCGTCAACCCCCACCAAAATCGTTCGCATTGCTCACCAGCCTCATGGAACAATGCTCTACCTCAAAGTTAGTGGCAGTTTGGAAAAACGTTTATCACCAATGGGTTTTTCCGTCGATTGGAACGAATTTTCCGCAGGTCGGTCGATCTTAGCGGCAATGGGAGAAGGAAAAATTGATATGGGTTCTGCGGGAGTTGTACCGCCGATTTTTGCACAAGCGAGTGGTGTGCCTTTTGTCTATATTGCTAACGAACCAGCAGTACCTGAAAGCATTGGTATTTTAGTTCGCAAAGATTCGCCGATTCGGACGCTAGCTGACCTCAAAGGTAGGACAATAACAGCAACCAAGGCATCCGCAGGTCAGTATCTTTTAGTTCAGGCATTGATTAAAGGGGGTTTGACGCTAGAGGATGTGAAATTTGTCGATCTGCCACCATCTGAAGGGCGGACAGCGTTCGAGCAGGGGAAGGTCGAGGCTTGGGTGGGTTGGAGTCCCTTTTTAATCGAGTTGCAGGAAAGTATGCCCGTTCGTCTCCTGACGAATGCTGAGGGACTGATGAATGACACAAACTTTCATTTAGCGACGCACTCCTTTGCCAACGACCATGGTGACATTGTCAAAATTGTGATGGAAGAAGCGCGAGAGGTCGGTATTTGGGCAATGAATCATTCTAACGAAGCGGCTGAACTTCTAAGGGCAAGCACAGGATTGAAAGCTTCAACAGCGTTAAGGGTAACTAAAAGTCGCCAGTATGAAGCGCTACCGATTCAAGATCGAGCAATTGAGGAACAACAACGGATTGCAGAAACCTTCTTTCGCTTAGGACTACTGCCAAAGCGAATTTGGGTTGAAGATGCTGTATGGAAACAGGAATTGAGTTAATTGATAAAAGTGAAACTGCAATGTCCCGCCATCAAATCTTTTCGATCGCCAACCAACTGCGCTACGGTCTGGTTTCAATTGTTGTCTCTACCGTTCTGATCACAGGCAGTACGTTAACTTATCTTAGCTTTCGGGAACAGGCAGAACAGACAAGGTTGCTTCAGCAAGAGCGATCGCAAGGAGCAGCCAACAAAATTAGTGCTTATTTAGATAACTTACAACGTCAGCTCAACTACCTTTCAGAGTTGCGCGGCTTAACAGATTTTACGCCTGAAACTCAACGCAGCCTTCTCGAAGGATTAGTGAATAGTAATAGTGCTTATGAGATTGTTGGCATTCTTAACAACGAGGGTCAAGTTGTACAAGCAATGTCGCCCTACGAGCCGATATCGCCGTCCAGATTGTATTTTGCTCAAGCCTATGTTGATTCGCCTCTGTTTTTAACGACATTTAGCAGCGGTAGAAATTATGTCAGTCCAGTAGAAATTGACACCAAGATTGGTCTTCCTGTCGCTACTTTAGCCGTACCCATACGCAATAATAATAATCAGATTAATGGAGTTTTGTTCGCAAAAATTAATCTCAATTTTCTCACACAGATTGCCACACGAACTCAAGTTGGCAAAACTGGCTATAGCTACGTTCTCGACAAACGCTTAGCCCTTATTGCTGGGGGATTGGGGACAGTAGAACGTCAAAACTCTAAACAACAAACAAACGTTGAAACGCGGCAAGACCTCAAAAACAGACCATTTGTTCAAGAGTTAGCCAAACTATCACTATCTCCAGGAATTCAACCCGTTATTGTCTATAAAGGATTGAACGGTGAAGACGTTGTCGGCACAGCTACCCTAGTTCGTAGGGTGCAGTGGCTAGTTGTGGTAGAACTTCCGACAGATGAAGTCTATGCTCCGGTTCGCTGGATGATTTTAGTAATGGGTGGTGCTACTTTAGGGGGTACAGCCCTAGCTGTTGGTTTGGGGATTGCTTTTTCTAAGTCGATTACTGTTCCCTTAAAAAGCCTTACCGATGCTGCCTCTAGAATTAGTAACGGGCAGTTCGACTCTCAAGTGAATATTGCTGCCTCTAATGAATTAGGAAATCTCGCTAAGTCATTCAACAGTATGGCAAAGCAACTACAAACATTCTTTGCTGAAATGAATGCTTTGAATGAAGAATTATCGAAGAGTCAGCGCCGACTAACCCAGTTTATAGAAGCGATGCCAGTGGGTGTATTTGTAGCGGAGGCTAACGGCAAGCCCTACTACACGAATCAAGTAGGGCAACAGATTCTCGGTAAAGGAATTGTTGAGTCAGCGACAGCAGAAAATTTGCAAGAAGCTTATCAAGCTTATCTAGCAGGAAGCGAACAACTATACCCCCAAGAGCGCAATCCGATTGTTAGTGCTTTAAATGGGAAAAGCGTGAGGGTGGATGATATGGAAATCCGCCGTTCAGACAAAATTATTCCCCTAGAAAGTTTTGGAACACCGATCTATGACGAATTGGGCAACATTACTTATGCGATCGCAACTTTTACGGACATCACCAAACGCAAACAAGCTGAGAAAGTATTAGCCCAGTACAATCAAACACTACAACAAAAAGTAGAAGAACGCACCCAGGAATTAGAGCAGGAAATCGTGGAACACAGGCGGACAGAAGTAGCACTCTTGCAAAGTGAAGCACAAAATCGTGCCATCCTCTCTGCCATACCGGATTTGATGTTCCGAGTTAGTGCAGAGGGTATTTATTTAGGCTACGTTACTACCGCAGACTTCACAGACTTGTTACCGTCAGACTTTGATCCAATTGGCAAGCACATCTCAGAATTTTTGCCTCCAGAAGTCCATTCCCGTCACCTCCAACACCTGCAACAAGCACTCGATACAGGCAACAGCCAAATTTATGAACAGCAAATTTGGATTGAGGGCAAGTTGCAACACGAAGAAGTTCGGGTAGTCGTCAGTGGAGAGAACGAAGTGTTGTTCATGATTCGGGATATAAGCGATCGCAAACAGCTAGAAGAGGATTTATCGCAAGCTAACCGTTTCCTAGATAGCATTGTCGCCAACATTCCCTTGGCACTCTTTGTCAAAGATGTTCAGAATGACTGGCGTTATATCCTTTGGAATCAAGCTGCTGAAAAACTCTATGGTGTTTCGCAAGCGGAAGCGATTGGACGCAATAGCTATGATTTTGTTGATGCTGAACAAGCTAACCACTTCTTATCTGAAGACTTAAAAATTCTCGAACAAGGTACATTAACGATCATTGAAGAAGAGAAAATTGAGCACAAAGTTCGAGGTAGCCTCTGGCAGCGATTTATCAAAGTGCCCGTATATAACCAGCAAAGACAGGCAACCCATCTATTATGTATTGGCGAAGATATAACGGTTCGCAAACAAGCAGAAATTGCCTTACGTCAAAAAAATGAGGAACTTCTGATTACTCTGCAACAACTTCAAACGACTCAAGAAGAACTAATCCAATCTGAAAAAATGGCAGCCTTGGGTCAACTCATTGCTGGCATTGCTCACGAGATTAATACACCACTAGGGGCGATTCGTTCATCGGCGGGAAATATTTTCAAGTTCTTGGAGCAAATTCTAGAACAGTTGCCCGTACTTTTTCAATCTTTCTCAATAGAGCAAAGAGATGATTTCTTTGCTTTAGTACAACGTTCGCTGCAACAAGAAGTCACCTTCTCTACCAAACAAGAGCGTCAATTTAAGAAAGCTTTAATTCGCCAATTGGAAGCTGAGAACATCGACAACGCTGCTACGATTGCTGATATCTTAGTTACGATGGGGATTTATAGCGGAATTGAGGTCTTTCTCCCTCTTTTAAGAACATCAGATAGCTTACACATCCTCGAAATTGCTTATAAACTTTCCGGTTTGCAAAGAAGTGCGACAACGATTAATATCGCCACAGACCGTGCCTCAAAAGTTGTCTTTGCCTTAAAAACTTACGCCCGTTATGACTCATCTGGAAAAATGAGTCTCGCCTATCTAACTGAGGGAATCGAGACGGTCTTGACCCTCTACAACAACCAACTCAAACAAGGGGTTGAGGTAATTAAGAACTATGGTGAGTTACCACTCGTGCTATGTTATCCCGATGAGCTGAATCAGGTATGGACAAATCTGATTCATAATGCATTGCAAGCGATGAACAACCGAGGCACTTTGACGATTGATGTCAGCCAACAAGACCAGCAAGCTCAGATTACCATTACCGATAGTGGCAAGGGAATACCACAAGAGATTCAAGGGAGAATCTTTGAGCCATTCTTTACAACCAAGCCTCCAGGAGAAGGTAGTGGTTTAGGACTTGATATTGTCAGAAAGATCATCATCAAGCATTCCGGTGAGATTACGGTAGAAAGTGAACCCGGACGCACGACATTTAAAGTTTTACTACCAATTCAGCCCAACCAGGAGACACAAGATGTCTAAACCAGTTATTCTATGTGTTGACGATGAAAAAGTCATATTAGATAGTCTCAAGACACAACTTCAATTAGCTTTTGGCAATGCCTACCTCTATGAAGTTGCTGAAGATGCTAATGATGCCCTAGAGGTTATTAATGAACTGAATGAGGAGTCAATCAGCATTATTCTAATTGTCTCTGATTGGTTAATGCCCGGAATGAAGGGAGATGAGTTTCTGATTCGCGTCCATCAGCAATTTCCAGCAATTATTAAAGTGATGCTGACGGGTCAAGCGGATGAGTCAGCCATTGAGCGGGTAAAACAGCAGGCAAATCTTCATTGCTGTTTATTTAAACCTTGGTCTGAAGAAGAATTAGTAGAAACTATCAAATCTGGATTGTCAAAACTATAAACAACAAGACACCTAAAGAATAAAGAGTTAAACTTAATCTTTTACCTTTATCCTTGATAGCTAGTGTATCTGCAACTAGAAAATAGTGTATGACAGATAGTACTTTAGTATTACCACGACAAACGACTAATTAAGTGGATTGCAAGAGTAAAATAAAGCTTAAACACTTTCTTTAGAGCTTGGTTTGAAGAGAATTAGTGGAACCCTAAAATCTGGTTCAGGCAAATTATGACCAAACAGGTAGTTATCTGTGTCGATGATGAGATGACTGTACTCAGAAGCCTTAAAGCAGAACTAAAAGAGGCAATCGGCAAGGATTATCTGATCGAAATTGCTGAGGGTGGAGAGGATGCTTTAGCGTTATTAGAAGAGTTGCTAGAGGATGGATACGAAATTCCTCTAATCATATCAGACTATATCATGCCCGATATGAAGGGGGATGAACTATTAAAGCGCGTTCATCTCATCTCACCTCAAACCCTCAAAATCATGCTAACAGGACAAGCTGATCTAGAAGCAGTGGGGAATGCCATTAAGCAGGCAAAATTGTATCGGTATATAGCCAAGCCTTGGCAAGCCTCAGACTTGAGTTTAACAGTCAAAGAAGCCGTAAACAGCTATCTTCAGGATAAAAAACTTGCTGCACAAAACGTCCAACTCCAGCAAATGAATCAGGAGTTAGAACAATTAACTCGTGAGCAAGCTGGACTAATCGCCCAACTCCACGAGAATGAAAGTCGCCTGTTGAAGGCACAACAGAAGTATCGCAAAATCTTTGAGAATGCTCTTGAAGGCATCTTTCAGACTACGCCGGAAGGACGTTATATCAGTGCGAATCATGCACTTGCAAACATTTACGGTTACAACTCTCTTGAAGAGTTGATGACAATTCTCACTAACGTCCAACATCAACTCTACGTCGAACCTCACCGTCATCTTGAATTTATCAAGTTAATGCAGCAGCATGGTGAGGTGTCGGCGTTTGAGTCTCAAGTCTATCGTCGAGATGGCAGCATTATCTGGATTAGTGAGAATGCGCGTGCTGTTTGCGATATCAGTGGGAGAGTACTCTACTATCAGGGTTTTGTTGAAGATATCACTGAACGGAAGCAAGCTGAAGCTGAGCGAATAAAGTTTACGTCAGAACTCTTTGAACTAAACCGAGCTTTCTCGCGCTTTGTCCCACGGCAATTTCTCCAGCTTTTAGATAAAAAAAGCATTATTGATATTCAATTAGGTGACCAAGTACAGCAGGAAATGTCGGTGCTATTTTCCGATATTCGCGATTTCACCACTCTCTCAGAGAGCATGACACCTCAAGAGAATTTCAATTTTATCAATGCCTATCTTTCTCGTATGGAACCCGCCATCGTTGATAATCAAGGCTTTATTGATAAATATATTGGTGATGCAATTATGGCTCTATTTAGTGGCATTGCTGATGATGCCGTGAAAGCCGGGATTACAATGCTGCAACGTCTGGCAGAATACAATCGACAGCGTGTTAAGTCTGGTTATATACCGATTAAAATCGGCATTGGCATCAATACAGGTTCGTTGATGCTGGGGACAGTCGGCGGACAACACCGCATGGATAGCACCGTAATTAGTGATACGGTAAACTTAGCCTCTCGCTTAGAAGGACTAACAAAATATTATGGTGCGTCGTTGTTAATCTCTCAGCAAACATTAGGTCGTTTGCACCATCCAATGCAGTATAGTCTCCGCTTCATTGAGCAAGTTAAAGTGAAGGGGAAGTCAAAAGCTGTAGCAGTTTTTGAAGTATTTGATGGAGATGAACCAGACATGAAAGAGGGCAAGTTAGCAACGAAACCCCTGTTTGAAGAAGGTTTGTTCCTCTACCGTCAGCAGACTTTCAAGGAAGCGGCACAACGGTTTGATGAGGTTTTGAGGATTAATCCAAGGGATACAGTGGCTCAAATCTATCGATCGCGTTCTACGTCACAAGACAGTAAGATACAACGTATCCCTTCCTCACTTACAATGTGAGTTGGTACAGGAGTATCAGTTCTTCAATCTCCTCTAGTTGTCGTGTCCTAGGCGAATTGGTTGTCAGGAAAAGAGCAGGCAAAAATTATTAATCTTTCAGTTCCTGACTTGCATCTATCTTTAGGGGTACTTTTCAAGGCAGCTCATAGACAAACTAACCGTGGTAGGTTAGCGATCGCGTCCAGAATAAACTAGGCGATCGCGTTTTATCGTGCTAGTTAACCGCACCATCCGTTAAATGTTCTAAAGTATTAGTTTAGTGGTCAAGATTCGGGTGTTATCGAAACAGCACATTCGTGCAGCTCAACCTACTTTCTAGAATTGAGAAACTCCCCAAGCAATCTGGGACTGAACACAAGACAATGGCATTTACGGAAGTTTTCCCCCGTAGCAATTCATCGCAAGATTGTAAAGCAGACATTTTGTTGGTTGACGATAACCCGCAAAACTTGCGTCTTTTACGCACGATGTTGAGGCAGCAAGGGTATAAAGTCAGAACCACTTCCAATGAGGAATTTGCGTTAAACGCTGTAAACTTATCGCAACCAGACTTAATTTTACTTGATATTAATCTGCCCAATATAGAGGGCTATGCAGTCTGCAAGCAATTAAAGGCTAACCAGCAGACAGCAGAAATTCCAGTAATCTTTATTAGTGCTTTAGACGATGCTTTAGATAAAGTCAAAGGGTTTGAAGCTGGGGGAGTAGACTATATTACTAAGCCCTTTGACTCCCATGAGGTTTTAGTCAAAATCAAGAACCAGCTAACTCTGGTTTGGCAAAAAAAACAACTTCTTGAACAGCAAAAGCAACTGATTGGACAAAATACCCAGCTTCAACTTTTATTAACGACAACTCAAGCGATTAACGAATCTTCTAATTTCCAAAGCGCTCTAGAAGCAACCCTCCACCAAGTTTGTGAAAAAATTGGTTGGGACTATGGAGAATTTTGGATACCAAAAAATGATAGTGCAACAGACTTTGAATATGGTAAAGGTTGGTATGCCAGTGAAAAAAGATTTGAGGAATTTAGACACCAAAGTGAAGCCTTAACTTTTGCTCTCAACACGAGCATTGTTGGAAAAATTTGTCATAACCAAAGCCCCTATTGGCTCACTGATATTTCAGTTGAGCCATCCAACGTTTTTCTCCGTTGCCAACTTGCGAAGGAGATAGGATTAAGAGCCTGCTTAGGGGTACCTATTCTCTTTAATGACCAAGTACTCGCGGTTTTGGTGTTCTTCAAAAGAGAAGTGACAGAACCAGAACCGCGACTGATTCAGCTAGTCAAGGCTCTAGCTAGCCAGTTGAGTTCACTAATTCAACGCAAGCGTTCAGAATCAGCGTTGCGTAAAAGCCAGCAACAGCTAGCGGCGATGGCGGCTAATATTCCAGGTAGTGTCTATCGGGGTGTGTTTCATGCGGATGGACGGTTCTCACTCCTCTATATCAGTGAGGGAGAACGCGGATTGAGTGGCTCAGCCCCAGAAGAGGTAATCGCTAATTCAGAGCGCTATATCGAACTGATTCATCCTGAGTGTCGGACTAAATTTGAGACAAACTGGAGAGCAGCGATAGAAACGCTGGAGCCGAGTACTCAGGAATGCCGAATTATTTCCACAACTGGTGCAGTGAAGTGGATTCGAGATAGCGCTTGTTACTCTCGACTGGATAACGGCGATGTGATTATTGATGGAGTGAGGATTGACGTTAGCGATGTTCACGATGAGCTTCATTTGCGCCAGCAAACAGAAGCAGAACTCCAACGCACTCAAAGCTTCCTGAACTCTCTGCTAGAAAATCTGCCAGTGGGAGTGTTTGCAAAAGATGCTAAAGACTTAAGGTTTGTCTTCTGGAACAAGACGAGTACTGAACTGATGAGCTACACTGCATCTGACGTTCTTGGTAAGAGTGACTATGACTTGTTTGAGCATCAGCAGGCAAGTTTCTTCACCGCTCAAGATAAAGAGGCACTCTCCACTAGAAGGCTCGTAGATCATCCCGCAGAACTCATCCATACCCTTCGGGGTGAACGACTATTTCATGTCAAAAAAATTCCGATTTTTGATGAAGCGGAGCATCCCCAGTATGTGTTGGGGATTGTGGAAGACATCACTGAGCGCAAGCTTGCAGAGGAGCGTCTACGAGTCCTCGAAAGAGCGATCGCAGCTTCTAGTAACGGTATCACCATAAGCGATCCAAGCCAACCGGATAACCCAATCATCTATGTAAATCCAGGGTTTGAGCGGATGACAGGTTACTGTGCCGAGGAAGTGATTGGCAAAAACTGCCGCTTCTTGCAGGGCCAAGAGACTGAGCAACCTGCAATCCCAGAGTTGCGGCAAGCGATTCGGGCGGGTAAACAGACTCAGAGAGTTTTACGCAACTATCGTAAAGATGGCACGTTATTCTGGAACGAATTCTCCGTCTCTCCGGTGCGAGATGCTGATGGGAACTTAACTCACTACATTGGCATTCAAACCGATATTACCGCTCGTAAGGAGGCAGAAGAGGCACTACGACAGCAGAAGGAGTTGCTGCAAACTATCTTTGACCACATCCCTGTGATGGTGGCTTTTTATGATGCTGCGGGTCAGCTTCAATTAGTAAACCGGGAATTGGAACGTGTCTTAGGTTGGTCTAAAGCAGAACTAGAGCAATGTGACATATTAGTTGAATGTTATCCTGACCCTGAATATCGTCAATCGGTTTTGGATTTCATGGTGGCAGCAACAGGGAAATGGCAAGATTTAAAAACTAAAACTCATGACGGTCGTGTCATTTATACATCCTGGGCGAATATTCGATTATCCGATGGTACGAGTATCGGCATTGGACAGGATATTACTGAGCGAAAGCTTGCAGAAGAATCGTTACAGATATTCACCCAGCAAGAACGGGAACGAGCCTTACAGCTTGAGCAAACACTCAAAGAACTTCAGCGTACCCAAGCTCAGCTAGTGCAGAATGAGAAAATGGCAAGTTTGGGTCAGTTAGTCGCAGGGGTTGCTCACGAAATCAATAATCCGACAAGCTTTATCTCCTGCAACATTCATCCGGCAAGTGAATATGCTCAAGACTTGCTGAACTTGCTCAAGCTTTACCAAAACTACTATCCTGAGCCAGTTGCAGAAATCACTGAACAACTAGAGCGCATTGAACCAGAGTTTATCGCCCAAGATTTTCCAAAACTGCTCGCATCGATGAGAGAAGGTGCAAACCGGATTAAAGAAATTGTGCTGTCCTTAAAAAACTTCTCTCGCCTTGATGAAGCGGATCGCAAACGGGTAGATATTCATGAAGGGATTGATAACACCCTGCTCATCTTACGGCATCGCTTGAAACCCCAGTCCAAGTATCCTGAGATTCAAGTCATCAAAGAGTATGGGCAATTACCCCTAATCGAATGCTATCCAGGGCAGCTCAATCAGGTCTTTATGAATCTCTTGAGCAACGCTGTTGACGCACTCAGAGAATTGCATAGTGGTGGATTAACAGTTGTTGAGGGAGATGAGGAAGTAATTTCTGCCCTACCTTCCTTACCTTCCTTAACTAAGTGCCGTTCGTTTATAGCGCCTAACTGCGAAGGTACAACGCCTTATATTCGCATTCGTACCGAGACAGTCGAACAAGATAAGGTAGTGATTTATGTTGCTGATAATGGACTTGGCGTGTCAGAAGAAGATCAGCAAAGAGTATTTGACCCCTTTTTTACAACAAAATCACCAGGGGAAGGGACGGGATTAGGATTGTCAATTAGTTATCAGATTGTAGTAGAAAAACATAAGGGACGGCTTAGGTGTCGTTCTACACCCGGTCAAGGAACGGAATTTATCATTGAACTGCCGACGATACAAGGGATGAAATCCTGAAAATTCTGTCTTGAGAGTGGAGCGGATGCTTATCTTTGATGCTCAATCTCTGTTCGCCAGTGAAACCTAATCCCTGAGATAGGTGCAAGTGGTTAAAGAGTTTTGTTAACTATTGATGATAAGCTCCCGCTTGAAAAGTCATGTTTAAGGCTTAATTTATGCCCAAAAACTCCCAAATTATTTGAGTTTCAGGGCTTAGGGAAAGTTGGTTAATCAGCATTGCGAGATGGGCAAAACTTCCTAGGAAAATTCTTATATGAATAGAGGTTAATTCAGATGCAGACTGATAAGTTTTTCAAGGTCGCTGCACTAGGAGAAAATCGTTTTAATCCGGAAAACGTGACTCAGATAGAACTAGCTAGGGCAGAACCTGATGGGATGAAACCGGATGTCACAGCCATGCCTGATTACGGGCTACTTTTGATTCCTATGGGTTTCATGATGGTTTGGACGATTGTCGTTTTGATGACTTCAGATCTCTGGACAGTTGCACGACATGGAATGTTAACTGTCAAACACTTACATCAAGTTCCCTGTAGAAACTGCCGATTCTTTAAAAACAACCCTTATTTGCAATGTGCAGTACACCCTTCTATGGCTTTAACGGCTGAAGCGACAAATTGCTCTGACTACTTGCCTCAGAAGGAATACAGATAAAGAGAAGATAATGCGATCGCACTATGAATCATTCAGCGATTAGCTGTATAAAATAAAAAACCCCAGAAGAAGACTGGGGTTCATTGGAGTTCAGGTCTGCACGCCTCTCATTACTACCAATAAGAAAGTAGCAGTATCAAATCCGGCTTTTATCTACTCAGAGACGGGCATGTATGTTAAATAAAAGGGTGTAGAGGAACACACCTATTATTAATAAGTCGGTCGGTGGAAATAAAGCTTGTAGAAATAAAGCTTGTTGATTTAGTACTTGGGGGTTGAGAGATTTTGCCCGTTCCAAGTCCCAAAAATGACAAGTTCTATTTAAACTAGTGTTGCAAACTAAAGACATTAACCAGTATTACCAAGGAACTGCAACCATGTAATACATGGCAAAAACATAGAGATATAGAGGTTGTGCCATGACCCTTAACGTAGTAGAGCAACAAATAATTCCCTTAAGAACCAACTCTGAGGAATTGGGGATTGATGTTTACCGAATGCCAAGTGGTGAGATTCGAGTTGGAGTCTCAAGTATTGGGCAGGTTTTAGGGTACACAAATAATTGGTTCAAGCGAATTGTTGGTTCACCGTCAAAAAAGCCAAAGGCATTACAGAGCCTGGGTTTTAGTGGGGAAGTTGAAACAGTTTTGATTGAAGGGACGAGAGAGCCTCAAGAGGTACAAACTATTAGCTTGGAAGATTTTGAGCGTTTGCTACATTATGGGGTACTCAATGGCAAGAAGCCTGCTTTGGCTTTCTTAATCTCAAAGGCTACTGTAGGTTTCCTTGAGGCTTTGCGTTGTACAACTGTTGAGGGTGTTAATCAGTCCTTTGAGTTATACGAACTAGACTTCTACGCATGGACGCAACAACAAGCAGAGTTTCTCCAGCATAAAAAGTGGAGCTGCTTAGATGTCCCAAACTTGGTTGAGGAGATTGAATCGTTGGGCAAGCAACAACGACAGGAACTAGGAAACCGTTTGGGCATCTTACTAGGGCATCTACTTAAATGGGAGTTTCAACCCAGTCATCGTTCCAAAAGTTGGTTGGCTACAATTCGGGAGCAGCGTCGTCAGGTTTTGCGGCTTCTCAAAGAAAGCCCAAGTTTGCAACCTTATTTACTAGAAGCCATGGAAGATGGTTATCAAAGTGCTTTAAACCTAGCTGTCAGCGAGACTCCGTTAGACTACGAAGATTTTCCTCAAGAATGTTCTTACTCTTCAGGTCAGGTACTAGACCCTCAATTCCTCCCAACGCAGCACCCAGAGACAGATGAAGGGTGAAATGGAGTTGGATGCTTGTTGCCTCCGCTGCTAGTTATTGCTGTTGTGTTGGAGTTGATGGTTAATTACTGCCTATCGGCTTAGTCTTGATTTACTGTTCCTTAGCTCCACTCTCATTCGTTGCTGCTGCTACTTGCAAGGACTTTTCAAACGCCATTCGTTGCTGAGCATTGTGCAGAAAGTAGCCATTAATCATTGCAGAAGCCAGAAGCCGACCTAGATGTTCACGGCTAGTGGTAATATCTACATCAAAGTGTTCTGAAGGTAAAGTTCCGAGCATTCCAACAATATTACGTTCTATCACCTGAACGACTTGAGGGTCAGGCTTTGAGAGTTGGGCAACTGTATCTGGATTTAGGGATTGGACGTATTGCCATAGCTGGTTGCCGCCTTCTGACTCGCTGCCAAAAGACTCTGGGACTCGATTTGACAGATTGTTCATGGTAGTAATCGGCAATGTGTGGAGTTGTTGTTTCTATTACCTACTTTAATGAGTTTGTCTGTATAACTCAGTGAGTGCAACCGAATCTACAGAGGACGGATTCTCCTACCAGGGGTAGCAGACGTACTTAGAGACTCAGAGGGTGGCGATCACATTTTGCCCAAATCCTCCTCTTTAGTCCCTGCCACTGTTTATCCGAGTCTAGTTAATCGCCTAGATTCAGATCGTATTCATTCAACAGCATCCTTGCTTTCCTGATCAGGGTTTGGTTCTGGCTTAGCCTTCATGGTGTTTTCAGAGGCATTATCAGAAAGACCATTAACAACGTCACAACTTAAATATACGAAGCGATCAAACGGAGTTGATATGACATATTGAATACAAATCAGATTTGATCTTGACCTGTTGTCTTCAATTGCTCAATCCACCCTTCCTATAAGTCTCTAACTGTCTAGCAAAGTATTTTCAGTTAGAGCCGCTATTGCCCTCAACCCAACTAACACTACCCTAGAAATGAGCCAGGAGCCAAGTTATCTCCCCAAAGGAAACATTTTAGTTGTTGATGATACCCTCGCTGATTTGCAACTTCTAGCTGGGATGTTGTCTCAGCAAGGATATGAAGTGCGATCGGCATCAAACAGTGTAGTGGCGCTAGAGTCTGTCGAGTCAATCTTACCTGACTTGATTTTGCTGGACATCATGATGCCCCAGATGGACGGTTATGACCTTTGCTCTGTGTTGAAAGCCTCTCCAACGACTAAGGACATACCCGTTATCTTCATTAGTGCCTTAGATGAAGCGTTTGATAAAATAAAATCTTTTTCCGTTCGTGGTGCGGACTACATTACTAAACCCTTTCAGGTGGAAGAAGTTTTGGCTCGTGTTGAGAATCAATTGAGGATTGGTAGGCTTTCTCGGCAACTCGCGGAGCAAAATGCACGGCTGCAACAAGAGATTCGTGTTTCTGAAGCGTACCAAAGACAAGCAGCCAAGTATAGTCAACAGGCAAAGCAAGCCGAGAAAGCATTACGAGAAAGTGAAGAGCGTTGGCAGCTAGCGCTCAAAAGCATCAATGGTGGGATTTGGGACATTAACTTTAAGACTGGGGCAGTCTTCCACTCAGCTCAATGGAAAGAAATGTTGGGGTATGAAGACAACGAGGTTGAGAACAGCAATGATGAATGGCTCAGGCGAGTGCATCCGGATGATCGGGAAGCGGTGATGAATGCTCGCCAAGCTCACCTAGATCAGAAAACCCCTAATTACGTTGCTGAGTATCGTCTCCGGTGTAAGGACGGCAGCTACAAATGGATTTTATCGCGAGCGCAAGCCGTATGGGATGAACAAGGAAATCCAATCCGACTCATTGGCTCCCATGAAGATATCACTGAGCGCAAGCACACAGAGGTAGCCCTAGCTGAGAGTGAACAAAAGTATCGCGCTCTGGTTGAAGCATCGCAGGATGTGATTTGGTCAGTGGATACTGAGGGGCGTTATACCTTCGTCAACTGTGCAGTTAAACAAATTTATGGTTATGAACCGGAAGAAATGCTGGGTCGTCCGTTTACAGATTTCATGCCACCGGAACAAATGGCTAAAGATTTAGAAGTTTTCCAGAGCCTTCTGGCTGGAGGATCTGTTTTCCAGTATGAGACGAAACACCTGGCGAGAGACGGGAAGCCAATCCAACTCATGGTGAACGCGATCGCATATCAGGACTCTGAGGGAAACATACTAGGGGCAACTGGCACCGCTAGTAACATCACTCAACGCAAGCAAGCTGTTAACGAAGCGGCACGAAGTGCTGCTGTGATCGCGAGTAGTGAGCGGCAATATCGTAATCTTGTTGAGACATCGCAGGACATTATCTGGTCAACGGATACTCAAGGATGTTTTACCTTCGTTAACCCAGCCGTCAAGCAAATTTTTGGTTATGAGCCTGAAGAAATTATCGGTCGCCCGTTCTCTGACTTCACCCCACCCAAACAAGTTCCTCTAGATCTAGAGGCTTTTCGGCACCTTTTTAATAAAGAAGGACTCCACCAGTATGAAACGATACGCTTAGCGAAAGATAGTAGACTGATTCATCTGCTGGTTAATGCACTTACGCTCTTGGATGAGCAAGGAAATGTGGTAGGGGCAACTGGCACAGCTAGCGATATTACGGCTCGAAAGCTTGCAGAGGCAGAAATTATTCGTAGTAGAGACTTACTAGAATCGATTTTCAATAACTCGGCTGATGCACTTTTTCTGGTAAGTTCTGAAACGCTTTTGACCGTTGACTGCAATCAGCGTGCAGTAGAACTGTTTGAAGCCACAAGCAAATATGAACTAATTAATATTGAGGGGCACAGCCTTCAGAAAAAATTATTTACGCCAGAAGAACTGACTTTTATTGTGGATGAGATGGCTCTCTACGGCGTTTGGACTCGCGAGTTAGAGTATGTAACCAAAAAAGGAAAAATTTTTTGGGGCAGTTTAGCAGCAAAGCCAATTCATGTCGCTGATCATCAGATGCATCTGGTTCGCGTTACAGATATCACCGAACGTAAGCATCGGGAAGAGGCACTGCAATTAATTGTCGAAGGGACAGCCTCAGCAACTGGCAGTAACTTTATGCACTCCTGTGTCCGTTATCTGGCTCAGGCTTTGCAAGTTCGTTACGCGATGATTTGGGAGGTGCTGGATGATAGAGCAACGGTAGTGTTAGACCAAAGTCCAGTAACGCAGGAGCCACCAAGAGTGTCGGAGTGTAGCCGAGTTCGGATCTTGGCATTTTGGCAAGGTGAAAAATGGGGTGAAAACAGCGAGTATGAGTTAGTTGATACTCCCGGTAAACAGGTTTTAAATCGTGGGACAAAGTGTCACTATCCTCAAGATGTACAAGCCTTATTTCCTAATGCTCCAGAGCTAGTTCGATTGAATGCCCAAAGTTATTTAGGAATGCCTCTAACTGACTCCGACGGCAATATCTTAGGCGTATTGGCGGTGATGGATGTGAAGCCAATGCCTCATGATTTGGGCAAAGAGATGATTTTGAAAATTTTTGCGGCGCGTGTGGGAGCGGAGTTAAAGCGCCAGCAGATAGAAGAAGCGCTACGGGAAAGTGCTAAGCGGGAACATGCGATCGCACGAGTAATTCAAAGGATGCGCCAGACACTGGACATTGACACGATATTCCGTGCAACAACCCAAGAACTGCGGCAAGTCATCGAATGCGATCGCGTAGCCATCTATCGTTTCAAGCCGGACTGGAGTGGAGAGTTTGTTGCCGAGTCAGTCGCGAGTGGCTGGATTTCTTTGGTGCAGGAACAAAAGAATAACCCTGAGCTTAAAAAGGATGCTGTGGAAGGCGAACGTTGTGTTGTCAAAACCTTCGACAGTGATCCAAATTTGGTGCAAGATACTTATCTGCAAGAAACCCAAGGCGGTGCGTATACCCAAGGTGCAACTTTCCGTTGTGTTCAAGACATCTATAAAGCCGGGTTTGACTCCTGTTACCTCGATCTCTTAGAGCAATTTCAAGCCAGAGCCTACATTATTGTCCCGATCTTCTGTGGTGAACAGCTTTGGGGATTACTCGCGACGTATCAAAATTCCGGTTCCCGCCAATGGGAAGCTGAAGAAATCAATATAGTGGTTCAAATTGGTGTTCAGTTGGGAGTCACCCTGCAACAGGCGGAATTACTTGAAGAGACTCAGAGGCAATCGGCTCAACTCAAAGAAGCTAAAGAAGCCGCTGAAGTTGCCAATCGTGCCAAAAGTAAATTCTTGGCGAATATGAGCCACGAACTGAGAACCCCGCTCAACGCCATCTTGGGTTTTTCTCAAGTGATGAATCGCGATACCCTCTTATCTCGTGAGCAGCAAGAGCATTTGGCGATTATCTTACACTCTGGTGAGCATTTGCTGGAATTGATTAATGACATTCTCGAAATGTCAAAAATTGAGGCAGGTAGGATTACTCTCAAGGAAAATAATTTTGATCTCTATCACCTGCTCGATAGCATTGAGGAGATGTTACAACTCAAAGCCTCTTCCAAGGGTTTACGACTAATTTTTGAGCGAACAACAGACGTTCCCCAACATGTGTACTGTGATGAGGGAAAATTGCGTCAGGTTCTGATTAACCTCCTGGGTAATGCAATTAAATTTACGGAGTCCGGTACGGTGGCGCTGCGCGTCGGAATTGAAACTGGGGAAGGGAGGCAAGGGGGACAAGGAGGATTTTCTAACGCTTCCCCTTCTTCGGTGTCTCCCCAATCCTCACTTTCTACTCACTACTCCCGAATTAGCTTTGAAGTCTCTGACACAGGCCCCGGTATTGCACAAGAGGAAATAGACTCTCTTTTTGAACCCTTTACCCAAACAGCAACAGGTCGAGAATCTCAGCAAGGCACTGGTTTGGGTTTACCGATTAGCCGCTCCTTTGTCCAACTGATGGGAGGAGATATCTCTGTCAGCAGTATCGTTGGTCAAGGCGCTACCTTTAAATTTGATGTTCTGCTTAAGACAGCGAGAGTAACTGACACTCAAGTTCAACAGCCAAGTCAGCGAGTGATTGGATTAGCACCTGAGCAACGAGAATATCGCCTTTTGGTAGTAGAGGATACACGAGTTTCTCGCCTACTCTTGGTTAAGCTCTTAACGTCGGTAGGATTTCAGGTACGTGAAGCTTCCAATGGGGAAGAAGCGATCGCTTTATGGCAGAGTTGGGAACCGCACCTAATTTTGATGGATATGCAGATGCCTGTGATGGATGGTTATGAGGCAACCCAACAAATTAAGTCTCATTTGCAAGGTCAGGCGACGGTGATTATCGCCTTAACGGCAAGTGCCTTTGAAGAAAATCGCTCTCACGTCTTATCAGTTGGCTGTGATGATTTTATCCGTAAACCCTTCCGTGAGCCAGTGCTTTTTTCCAAGATAGCTGACCATCTGGGGGTATGTTATGTCTATGAACAAAGCGCTCAGCCTGCAGCTACGTTCACTCCTCAGCCAAAAGCAACTGAACGCTATGAACTGAGTGCTGCAAGCTTATCTGTGATGCCTTCACAATGGATTTCCCAACTTCATCGAGCAGCAGAAGGTTGCCAAGATGAAGAAATTCTCGCCCTAATTGAGCAAATTCCAGAGCCGCATTCGTCTTTGAAGCTAGCTTTGGCAGATTTAGTCGATAATTTTAGACTTGACTTAATCATTGATTTAATAAACGCATCTACTAATGAATAGCCACTCAATCCATACTTTTAAACCCGATATTTTATTAGTTGACGATAATCGGGATAACTTACGTCTTCTATCCACAATGTTGAGTGATTCTGGGTATAAAGTCAGGAAAGCAATTAATGGGAATCTGGCATTAAGAGCGATAGAGGTTGCCAAGCCTGATTTGATTCTCCTGGACATCAATATGCCGGAAATCAACGGGTACGAAGTTTGTCGGCGATTAAAGGCTCACAAGGAGACAGCGGATATTCCAGTCATCTTTATTAGTGCATTAGATGAAGTTCTAGATAAGGTAAAAGCATTTGAAATCGGAGGATTAGACTATATTACTAAGCCTTTTGAGGTTCAAGAAGTTTTAGCCAGAGTTAAAAATCAAGTAACAATATCCATCCAAAAGAAAGAACTTCTATTCCAGCAAAATCAACTAATTGAGCAAAATGCGAAGCTTCAACTTTTATTAACAACAACGGTTGCAATTAGTGAAGCGGATGACTTTATCTCTGCTCTGGAAGCCACCCTCTGCCAAGTTTGTGAAAAAATCGGTTGGGATTTCGGCGAATTTTGGCTGCCAAACTCTCAGGCTTCAGTTTTTGAATTGGGTAAAGGTTGGTATGCCCGCGATCAAGGTTTTGAGAAATTCAGACGTAAGAGTAAGACGTTAGCTTTTGCAACCCATAGAGATTTACTTCGGCAAATTTGCCTCAGCCATCAACCTAGTTGGACTATAGATGTTTCAGTAGAACCCAATGACATTTTTCAAAGAAACCAACTTGCTCAAGAAGTCGGATTAAAAACCTGTTTGGGCGTTCCTATTCTCTTCAATGAAAAAGTCCTAGCAGTTTGGGTCTTTTTTAAACAAAAAGCCAGCTCACCTGACCCACAGTTAATTGAACTTGTCAATGCTCTTGCAACCCAGTTAGGTTCACTGATTCAGCGCAAGCATTCCGAATCGGCATTGCGTGAAAGTCAGCGACAGTTCGTGGCGATGGCGGCTAATATTCCTGGTTGCGTCTATCGGGGTGTCGTTCATCCAGATGGGAGGACAAAGCTTCTCTATATCAGTGAGGGAGAGCATGAACTGACTGGTTTAAGCCCGAAAGCAGCAATGGCTGAACTAGAGCGTTTGCTTGGAACTCTTCCTCCTGACAGCCAAGCTGATTTCTATGAAGCCTTGAAAGCCTCAGCAAAATCGCATAAACCAGTGACTCAGGAATACCCAATCACCTCTGCTGACGGTGAGGTGAAGTGGGTACGAAATAGCGCCCGATATTCCCTTATGGATAATGGCGATGTCATGGTGGATGGAGTCGCGATTGATATTAGCGATTGTCTTCGTAACAGCTTTGCTTCAGATACGAAGGCTGGTGAGCGTGTACAACTCCTAGAAAATGCGATCGCGGAAGGCACAGCGTCGTTTCACTCTGCTTCCCACGATAACCTAACCATCAGAGACTCTACCTGATCCAATCTACCCAAGTTTAAAATATTGATTTGTCCTAATGAATACTCATCAAGCACAAGCCGACAAAGGAGACATTCTCATCGTTGATGATACACCGGATAACCTACGATTGTTATCCGCTGTGCTTGAGTCTCACGGGTATCGAGTCAGGAAAGCGATTAATGGACAACTAGCTTTGAAGGGGGCACAAATTGCTCCCCCTGATTTGATTTTGCTTGATATTAATATGCCCACAATGAACGGCTATGAAGTTTGTGAACAGCTAAAAATTAGACCAGAAACAGGCAATATTCCAGTTATTTTCATTAGCGCCTTAGATCAAGTCCGTGACAAAATTAAAGCGTTTCAAATCGGAGGTGTAGATTACATCACTAAGCCTTTCCACGTAGAAGAGGTATTAGCACGAGTCGAGAATCAACTTAAACAACAGCGACTCTCTAAGCAACTCCAAGAGCAAAATACCCGTCTCACGGCTGAAATTAATGTTCGCCAACGTGCCGAAGAGGAAATCTTTTTTCTCGTCTCTATGACTCAAGCGATCGCTGAAGCGTCTAACTTTCAATCGGCATTATCTATTATTTTGCGCTCTTGTTGTCAGACAATTAATTGGGATTTTGGAGAAGCTTGGGTTCCTCGCGCTGATGGCACAACGCTTGAACACTCTCAAGCTTGGTATGCTAATAGCCCAGATTTAGAGGGATTTAGCCAACACAGTTTGGCAATTCCAATAGTTCCTTTGGTTGGACTAGCCGAGCGAGTTTGGTCATCTAAACAACCGGAGTGGGTAGAAGATGTTTCTGTTGAGCCAGAAGAGATTTTTCCTCGTTCTAACCTCGCGGCAGCTATCGGCTTAAAAGCAAGTTTCGGTGTTCCAATTCTGCTGAATAACCAAGTCTTAGCAATCTTAGTTTTCTTGAAAAAAACAGCAAGCCCTATCCAGCCGCATTTAGTAGAGTTAGTTAATGCTGTTGCTACTCAATTGGGTTCACTGATTCAGCGCAAGCAGACAGAAGAAGCTCTGCGAATTGCCGAAGAGAAATATCATAGTATTGTCGAAAACGCTGTCGAAGGTATTTTTCAAACTTCGCCGGATGGTCGGTTCTTAAGTGCCAATCTTGCCTTAGCAAAAATTCATGGCTACACCTCACCAGAAGAATTGATTGAAAGTATTGAAGATATCTCACGACAAGTTTATGTTGACTCCAATCGTCGCCAAGAATTTCTTGCCCTTATAGAATCTGAGAATGAGGTGAAGGAATTTGAGTCTCTAGTATATCGCAAAGATCATAAAGTCATTTGGATTTCTGAAAACACCCGTGCTGTACGTGATTCTCAGGCGAGGCTACTGTACTACGAAGGGACAGTTTCTGATATCACAGAGCGGAAGTCAATCCAAGAGGCACTGAAATTTCAACAAGAAAAAACTGAAACCTTACTGCTCAATATCTTACCAGCACCGATTGCCAAGCAGTTGCAGCAAAACCAAAGCCCAATTGCTGAGCGTTTTGAAGAGGTCAGTGTTTTATTTGCCGACATTGTTGGCTTTACGGAGTTTTCCAATCGAAAAACACCGGAAGAACTGGTGTCCGTTCTCAACATTATTTTCTCAACCTTTGACCAATTAGCTCAACAATACGGCTTAGAAAAAATTAAGACGATTGGTGATGCTTATATGGTAGTTGGGGGTTTACCAACACCCCGCTCAGATCATGCTCAAGCTATTGCCCAAATGGCACTTTCTATACAAGCGGTAATGGCAGATATCAATGCCAAAATCAGCGAAGCGTTTACAATCCGAATTGGCATTAATATTGGGCCTGTAGTGGCAGGTGTGATTGGTCTTAGCAAGTTCATCTATGACTTGTGGGGCGATACAGTAAATATAGCTTCTCGCATGGAAATGACAGGAATTCCAGGTAAGACTCAGGTAACATCTGCTAGCTATGAGCGATTAAAGGAGCAGTTTTTGTTTGAAGAGCGGGGTCAGGTTTCAATTAAAGGGAAGGGCGATATGACAACTTATTTCCTTTTGGGTCAAAAATAAGCTGATGTGTATTTATAGCAGAAGGCAGAAGGCAGAGGGGTTATAGTTAAGTATTTGCTTTCACCAGAATTAAATCTCCTTGGGTCTTAACTTCGTAAGTGGGTAAGGGTTTCTGTGCTGGTTCTTCAAGAACCTTGCCATCGGCACCAAATTTGGCACCATGACAGGGACATACAAACGATTTTTCTTGTGCCTTCCATTCCACCGTACAACCTCGGTGTGTGCAGGTAGGATTGACAGCCGTAATCGTCTCTGAATCAGGCGATTGGCTGACGACAAGCACCCCACTTGTTGAAATTTTCTTATTCAGGATATAGCCCTTTTGGCTTAATTCCGATATCGTGCCAACAGATTGAAACCCATCTGGGCGAGAAAGGCTAGCAGGTGATTCTGAATCGGTGGATTTAGGAGAGCAGGCAGCGAGGGCTACTGGGAGGGAACTTGCGATACCGCCAACACCGACCCATGTAATAAACTCACGACGGTTCATAAAAGGTTGTTAGTGCGTGTCTGTTTGGAAATCAGTCTGGGGACGATGCACTCAAGAACAAGGGGATGAGGTTGCTTTTAAGGGCTAAACAGCAACAGCCAAATTGGTAATGTCAACAAAAGAATACTCGACCCAACAGCCAGTGCTGTAACCGTGAGGTCACGGTCAAGATCATAAACTTCTGCAATTACTAAAGTAGCAAAAGCTGGAGGCATTGCTGCTTGCAGAACGATGACTAATAGGGGTAGACGAGGAATGCCCAACTGCAATAACCCAATCCCTAAAATCAACGGGATAATAAGCATTTTGATGACCACACTCACTGAGGCCTGTTTCAAGTTGCTCCAGGAATCTAGCTGGCTCAATCGCATCCCAATTAACACCAACGAAAGTGCGATCGCACTCCAGGCAATTCCTTGCAAAGCTTGTTCAACCAACTCAGGCAGTGGAATCTGACGAAAACCTAGTCCAAATCCCAAACTCCATAATGCTGGGTTTTGCAGTAGTGCTTGGACTAGCTGTTGGTAACTCTGTGACTCCTTGCCAAAACGAGCAGCAAGCAAGACACCCAAGCCGTAGGCACCAACTGTAGTCCCCAACATGTCATAAAAAATTGCCCAACCAAAGTATTTTTCTCCTACCAAAGCTAGGGTAATTGGAAAGCCCAAGTAGCCTGTGTTACCGAGCATTGCCGACAGGAGAAAACTGCCTTGTGTGGGTCTACTCCAAGATGACTCCTGAAGTGGCTTATTACTACTATTGGTAGGCTGTCTGAGTGATTGTCCTTGAATCCAACTCCAGGCTAATACCGCCCCTAAAAAAATTGCTACCCAGGCAGCCACTGGCGCAATCCAAATTGCTCCGGATAAGTCGGCACCCCGCAGGAAGGTAATAATACTGAGGGGAACGCCAATCCAGAAGAGAAATTGACCAATGAACGTTGGTAGTGCCTTTGATGCATAACGTCCTAAAACCCATCCCAGCAGGACACCGCCCCCTAGCTGAATATAGAGTTTGAATAGTGGTTCTAAAAGCTCAGTATTGAAGCTGGGCATGGCTTGATTCAGTAGAGAGGCAACTTCCAAAAATGGTAAGTCAGTCTCTAGAGAATGGGTAATTTGAGCCTACATAGGGTGGCAACTGCTAGACTGGCTCAAGACTAAAATTTGGGTAAGTTTAAGTATTGATTCTCAGTGCAGGAGTGGATTCTTGAATAACGCGGGTCTCCCAAAAAAAACAGCCAAGCTTTCAGCGCCACCTGGAGATGATATTCCGGAGGCGATGCGGGATACACCGGATGTCAAACGCCGTCGATTAAGTCCTGTACTACTCATTATTGGGTTAGTCGGGGGAGGTGCGATCTCACTCTTGCTTAGTCTCTCGCTTGCTAACAGTCCTAAACCGAAGCCAATTGCACAGTCCTCACCCCAACCAACCTCCACTGATACTTCAGTCTCCCCTAGCCCACAAGATACTGAAGAGGACACGATTCTAGGACATTTTGCCTACGAAGAAGCACCCGCCTCAGAGTTACGACCCATACTACCTGGTAGTCAAATCAAGCTTCGGGCAGCGGCCGCTCAGCAATTTCAAGCAATGGTCGCAGCAGCACAGGCGAGTGGTGTCGTATTAGTGCCAATTTCGGGTTTCCGTTCCGCCTCTGAACAGCAGCATCTGTTTTTTGATGTCAAAAAACAGCGCGGACAAGTCGCTACCAAGCGAGCAGAAGTTAGCGCTCCCCCCGGCTACAGTGAGCATCACACTGGCTACGCCGTGGATATTGGTGATGCTCAGACACCAGCAACAAACCTAAACCCTAACTTTGAGAATACAGCAGCCTTTAAGTGGCTTGAGCAGAATGCTGCTTACTACAGCTTTGAACTGTCCTTTCCCAGGAATAATCCTCAAGGCGTCAGTTATGAGCCGTGGCACTGGCGCTTTGTTGGCGATCGCAATAGCCTAGAAACCTTCTACAAGGCGAAAAACTTAACTAGTCCTGCACCGACTCCAACAACCGACGCTTCCCCAAACCCTTGAAGAAGGGGAGTTTACCTCCCCATTTCCCCGTCTCCTTTAGTGACCTAAACTTGTAACAAAAGCTGAAAACGTTTTACAAATAGTAATACTCAGGAGTTCACCACCAACAGTAAAAGAATGCAGCAAACTGCCCTGAATTTAATCGCGATCGGTGTCTTTGGTATGACACTCTCAGCATTGCTGGGGCCAATGTTCAACCTCTCACCCGCTATTCCTGCGGTTGCAACTCTTAGTGTCTTAAGCCTTGCCACACTCGATAGCTTCCGCTTCCAAGGCAGAGGGGCAACCTTACTGTTGGATTGGCTGGCTAGTGCATCCGGTCAGCATCGCGATCGCATTCTCCGCCACGAAGCGGGTCACTTTCTTGTTGCTTACTTCCTAGGCATTCCAATTACTGGCTACACTCTGACTGCTTGGGAAGCCTTCAAGCAAGGGCAACCGGGGCTAGGGGGAGTCACCTTTGATTCTGCGGGACTCTCAACAGGCACGCTTGCTGTTGGCGAAATGCGATTAACCTTAGAGCGTTTTTGTACTGTTTGGATGGCTGGGATTGCAGCAGAAACTTTAGTCTACGGCAGCGCTGAGGGAGGCGTAGAAGACCGACAGAAACTCACAGAAGCTTTAACTTCATTAGGGCGTCCTATTAGCGAGTTACAAATAAAAGAACGATGGGCAACTCGGCAAGCTCACACAATTATTGAAGAACACTGGGCATCTTATGAAGCGCTAGTTGAGGCAATGAAACAACGAGCCTCAGTAACAGAGTGTTATCAGATAATTCAGCAACATTGCCAAAATTAATTTCGTACACCTCAATAGTTTTTGTCTTAACCTTCCTCATCCCTTTAACAACCAACAACCAACAACTAATAACCATCGTCACCACCAAAAACCTGATTACGACCACTAGATTTTGCCCGCAGCAGGTTGTGGTCAGCACGCCACAGCAAACTCTCTCCTTTCAGGTCATCTTCTGAATTAAGGGAAGCGAACCCCAGACTAATAGTAATTTCAAGAGCAAATGTCCCATCAATGTTAAAGGGTTGGTCACTAATGAGTTGTCGTAGGTGTCCGGCTACAATTTGGGCTTCCTGAAAGTTAGTTTGACTGAGAATAATTACAAATTCTTCGCCACCATAGCGAAACAGGGTGTCCTGAACCCGCAAGTTGTGTTGTAGACGTGCTGTGAGTAGTTGAAGAACGCGATCGCCTACTTGATGCCCATAGTTGTCGTTGACGGACTTAAAATAGTCCACATCCAGCATAATCAGGCTCAAAGGTGTCGATTGGATCAGAGCATTTTGAATTTGTCGGAGCAAATCCCATTCCATTGCCCGACGATTGCTCAATTCTGTTAAGGGATCGGCTAACGCCATCGTCGAGAGTACGTCATTCGTTTGCATCAACTCTCGGTAAAGTTTGACGCCTCTTAACCCAGCTTGAATTTGCGCCCTTAGCAGTCGCTTGCCTTCAATATCCTCTTGGTCCCCAGTTCCTGTTAAGGTCAGCCCTAAGTAAGCATCTGCCCCATTTTCTAGGGCTTCAGCACAAGCTACCCAATCTAGACGTTGGCTTGATAGCGTTTCTTCCTTACTTATCTTGGACTGGTCGTTGACCAAAATACAGTAGATCCAGCCCAACTGAGTCTGTTCTTTAATCTGAGAACACAGTTCCAAACTCCCTATCTGCGTTGCTTGCAAAATCAAAACAGCAGGTTGTTTCATTGGAATCAGGACTAGAGCCTCATCAATACTAGAAGATGCCTCGACTGTGCCAGACATCAGATAGCGAATCTGGTTAACGAATGTGGAGAGAAACCACTCATTTCCAACCACCAATACAGAAGCATCCATTGTTGTATGTAGCTCTTGAAAGCAAAGGCATTGACCCTGACTAAAAGATGTCAAAACTTCCATCACCTAAATGTTTTAGTTGTGAGATATATCAATAACCCGCTCCGCTCTCTTCTAATAATCCCTGGTTTCTACAGGTCGCAGTAGTAGCGATTCCCTATTTAACTAACAAGTTTGCAAAATCTTTAAGAAAAGTCATCAATACACTGATTTTTTTGAAGCTGACGTGAGCAGATTGCTTTGTTCTTGTTGACTGGTTCGCAACGACGAAGCCTCAGGGAAATATTCAACGCACGTTACAAAGCAATCTGCAAAGTCGGCAAGAGCTAAAATAAGTCCTTGCTAGTTCTGACAAAGTTGTCGAAAACTAAGTAAGCGTAGCTTTAGTTCTTTTAGTAAATGACGCAAGTTAAGCCAAGTGCATTTAAGTTGCCTTTCGCTACCAGCCGTTAAAGCAAAAGATTAAGGAGCAAAGGAATACTTCCGAAACCTTTCCCTTCATCTTTGAATCTAAATTAATAATTTTGCCTTGCTAATGAAGGCTTATTAGCTTAAAAGGGCTAGGAAATCTTAGCTTAACCGCCAATTCCTAGCCCCCAGTTCCAAGACAACAAGTTCTGTTTAATTACGCTAGCGACTGAACTTGCACGTTGCTAATTAATAAGCTTTCTTGTGGGATAGGCAGAATAGCCCGTCCAGATTATGCTTTCTTAGAGGTACAGACGCTGATTCCTATTCGACAGAGTAGCCTACTGCTACGATCATCTGTTTTATTGATGCTTCGGAAGCTTCAGTTTCTACACTCACTGTCTTCGCTTGGACATCAACATCCACCTTAGCGTCTGACTCATGGGTGAGAATTTCGTCTGTAATAGTTTTTGCACAACCATCACAGGAGATATTTGGAACTTTAAACTTCATTGTCGCCATAGCTTAAACCTATTTGTGGAATTTTTGTTACATTCAATCTTTTATTGTAATACTCTATTGAACACTCAGCGCTTATTTCCACTAATGTTAGTCAAATCAGGTTTTAGACAACATTAGCTTGATGGTCTCATTTCCATTTGCACTTATAAATCAAATGAGAAGTTATTTGCTAGTTTTTATGGCTTAAAAATTAAATGGGTCTAACCAAGTGCGGCTAGACCCATTTAAGTACAAAAGTTTGAGTTTTCAACAAGTTAACTTTTTAACGATAAATCGTGAATCACTAAGTTTACATCTCTCACAGCTCCACCTTATCTGGCTCCAACATAGTTGCGTCTTTCTAGACCTTGGTTTGGCTTTTTCCAGCTAATACTGGTATTTGCCCCATAAAGCTATGCTTGGTTGGTTTCTACTGTGGTTAGGTCATAGATCAGGGACATCACATCTATGCCTGGTTGGTTTTCTCCTGTTGCTTGTCCGGAGCTTGATGTCCACTCTTTAAAATTAACACAGTACTCATTAGCGGCTGAATGATATTTACCAAAGTTGATGAGTCTTTACGAACTGCAAGTCTTGTATTAAGAAGTGAAAATCGTCTCGGTTTTTGTAATGCCTAAAATGTGATGCAGTGAAACTTCTTGCTGTTAAACCAAATCAAGCCGTTTTCTAAGGGCGGGACTCCCCTATCTGTCGCTCACAGCAGAGAATGAAAGTCTCTTACCCTAATTCATATCTTGCACCTGGCGGTTGAAGTCGCAGCTTCACAAACACGCACCTGCCTGGAGCCGGCTACAAAATCCTCACTAAAGCTCCGGTTGATTTTTGCCTTTCTCAGATTCGTGCAAGAAGCCTCATGAATGGCAAAGGCAGCAACATTGCATAAACAAATGTAAAAATAGATAACAACTTAACCGATAAGCGAAAGCTTTATAGGAGTGATGAGTCTAATCGCGTAGCTGCGTTGCAGTGATGCCAAGCCTTTCCACCTCCTGGTGCCTTTGGTACCGCTGCAAAGAGTGCTGACGCGCTACGGTTGCGTTTTAGCTCAAGGTGTGATTAAGCTCAAACTTCACGCCTCGAAATGTTTGATCCCTAGCCCTTTTTTTAAGACCATGTCTGTTCCCCATTTCCTCAGCGGTAGCGAAATCCGGCAAACATTCCTTGACTTTTATGCCCAACGGGGGCACAAGATGCTGCCAAGTGCCTCTTTAGTACCGGAAGATCCAACCGTGCTGCTGACGATCGCGGGGATGTTGCCCTTTAAACCGATTTTCTTAGGGCAGCGATCGCCTGAAGTTCCTCGCGCTACCACTTCCCAAAAGTGCATCCGCAACAACGATATTGAGAACGTTGGACGCACGGCACGGCATCACACATTCTTTGAGATGCTAGGCAACTTCAGCTTTGGGGACTACTTCAAAGAACAGGCGATCGCATGGGCATGGGAACTGTCAACAAAGGTTTTTGGCTTACCTCCAGAACGCCTTATTGTAAGTGTCTTTAATGATGACGATGAAGCCTTTGCAATCTGGCGGGACCAAATCGGTATCCCTGCTCATCGCATCCAGCGCATGGGAGAGGAAGATAACTTCTGGACATCTGGCCCCACGGGTCCTTGTGGTCCCTGTTCAGAAATTTACTATGACTTCCATCCCGAACAAGGTGATGAACATATTGATTTGGAAGACGGCAGCCGATTCATCGAGTTCTACAACTTGGTGTTCATGCAATACAACCGGGATGTTGAAGGCAATCTGATCCCGCTGAAAAATAAAAACATTGACACGGGTATGGGATTGGAGAGGATGGCACAAATCCTCCAAGGTGTCCCGAATAACTACGAAACTGACCTGATTTTCCCGATTGTTCAAACGGCAGCTAAGATTGCGGGAATTGACTACGACAAGAGTGATGAAACAACCAAAGTTTCTCTCAAGGTAATTGGTGACCATGTTCGGGCAGTTGTCCACATGATTGCCGATGGAATTACTGCTTCAAACACAGGGCGAGGCTATGTCTTGCGCCGCTTACTGCGTCGCGTGGTGCGTCATGGTCGTTTGATTGGGATTCAAGGTGAGTTTACCTCTCAAGTCGCTGAGAGTGCGATCGCACTTTCCGAATCTGCCTACCCCAATGTCCGGAAACGGGCAGTTGCAATCAAAGCAGAAATGCAACGCGAAGAATCCCAATTCCTCAAAACCTTAGAACGTGGCGAGAAAATGCTAGCGGATGTAATAGAAGCTTTCAAAAAAAATGTGCAGCAAGCACAGGACATACAAGATACGAGGTTGGGAGAAGCATTTAGAGAGAATGTGCAGCAAGCACAGATTTTGGGTAGAGAAGCCTTTATCCTCTATGACACCTACGGCTTTCCATTGGAACTAACACAGGAAATAGCCGAAGAACAGGGTTTGACTGTGGATATCGAAGGCTTCAAGGAGGAAATGGAGAAGCAGCGTCAACGCTCCCAGGAAGCCCACGAAACTATCGATTTGATGGCTGTTGGTTCCCTGGAAGAACTGGCATCAGGTGCTGCCACTACTGAGTTTCTAGGCTATAATCTACCGTCCACTACAGCTCAGGTGAGTGTACTCATTGCGGATGGTCAGCAAGTAGAATCAGCTCAGGCTGGTGCAAAGGTACAAGTGATTCTCGACCAGACTCCGTTTTATGCGGAATCTGGAGGACAAATTGGCGATCGCGGTTACTTAACGGGTGAAGATGTTGTAGTACGAATTGAAGACGTTAAGAAAGAAACGAATCTTTTTGTCCACTTTGGTCATATTGAGCGAGGCACATTGCAATTAGGAGCCACAGTAACGGCTCAAATTGACCGTGCTTGCCGTCGTCGCGCTCAAGCTAACCATACAGCAACCCACCTACTACAGGCGGCACTGAAACAGATTGTTGACCCTTCCATCTCTCAAGCTGGTTCCTTGGTTGCTTTTGACCGTTTGCGCTTTGACTTCCACTGCCCTCGTTCTCTAACACCCGACGAGGTGCAACAAGTCGAGGAGCAGGTTAATACCTGGATTAGTGAGGCTCATACGGCTGAAATAGAAGTGATGCCGATTGCCGAGGCGAAAGCCAAGGGTGCGATCGCAATGTTTGGGGAAAAGTACGGCGACGAGGTGCGGGTGATTGATTTCCCTGGTGTCTCAATGGAACTGTGTGGTGGGACTCATGTGAGCAACACGGCTGAGATTGGGGTGTTCAAAATTGTTTCTGAAGCTGGGGTTGCGGCTGGTATCCGGCGGATTGAAGCGGTTGCAGGGTCAGCGGTGTTGGATTACCTAAATGTGCGGGATAAAGTGGTTCGGGAATTAAGCGATCGCTTTAAAGCCAAACCAGAAGAACTAACTGACCGCATCACTAATCTTCAGAATGAACTCAAGACATCCCAAAAACAGTTGGAAGCCCTCAAACAAGAACTTGCCTTAGCAAAATCTGACCAACTTTTAGCACAAGCTGAATCAATTGGTGAGTTCAAAATTCTTGTTGCGACAATGGGAGACGTTGACCCGGATGCTCTGAAAACAGCGGCGGAACGTTTGCAGCAAAAACTAGGAGAAAGTGCTGTGGTGTTGGCTTCTGTTCCCGAAGCAGACAAAGTAAGTTTAGTGGCAGCTTTTAGTAAAGGTGTCAACGAAAAAGGCTTACAAGCAGGGAGGTTTATTGGCGCAATTGCTAAACTCTGCGGTGGTGGTGGTGGTGGACGCCCGAACCTCGCTCAGGCAGGTGGACGTGATGCTAGTAAATTAGCAGAAGCTCTCTCAAGCGCACGCGAACAGCTACACTCTGCATTGAGTTGAGACAGTGCTAAGTTGTCACGCATTTGATTTGTAGTATGCACTCATGGCGAAAAGGTTAAAGGGAAAGGGGAAAAGGTTATTCCCTTTGACCTTTCACCTTTTCCTTTTTCCCTAAAAAACCAATTCGTTAAATAGGTGACGCGAGATGCACAACAGCTTGGGTATAGCAATCCTAAATGATTCGTAAACGCTCAGATTCCCGACTTCTTCAAGAAGTCGGGAATCTGAACAGTAAAAGTTTGTAACTAAAATAGGATTGCTATAGATTGGTATTATTAGCTTAATTAGAAACTTATCAATGAGGTAAATTTGTAGACGGAGGAAAGTTTATGCAGAGAATCGTAATTATCACTCTGGTAGTTGTGGAGTTGGTTTTACTATCTCTACTAACACTAAAGCCTGCTGAAGCCAAGCTTAATGACTCGCCAACGTATACCTGGGGCTTTGCTCATGTTGGCAGTAATAAAGTGGTTTGTAAGAAGCTTGCCTTTCATCCAGAAAAATGGACACCACCAGCTTCTGCTAATCAAGGAACTGTGAAACTACACTCTACAACAGCGATTGTTAATGATAGCTATTGTGCTAATTTAGCTAAGCCAGTTGTTGCGAGTAATTAATCCCCTAAAAATTGAGGTCAGTAAACCTCTTGCATGAATCCTTGAGTACTCCCTTGCATCACCCAATCTTGGGGGACTTGGAATTATTGTTCCCCAAAATTGGGGAGCGAGAACTTGATTCGTGCAAACCAATCAAGGCAATACACCCCTACAAGCGAAACCTAAAGAGACTTTACTGTGGTAACTTCGTCAACTGCCGACGAAGTTCCTCCTTTGCCTCCTTCGCAAATTGAATACTGCTAAGCCTCGATTGTGACAAACATTAAGCGGTAAGAAAACATCCATTCTCAAGCCAACAAATCATCCAATAGCACACTAAAACCCTTTAAAACTCTTTGCGTACTGACCACTTGACCCGATGTAAACATCAACCCCTGATTTTCAGTAATTACCATCACCCATCTACTCTCAGGAAACACTAACCAAACTTCTTCGCCCCCAGACTCTAAATACTCCTGCGCTTTTAGCAACACATTTTCAGCGATATCTGTAGGCGAAACAATCTCAGCACATAAGGGAAAACTCTGCGGCAAAGTAGCCTCATTACCAAATTGTGCCACCAGTTCAGGCGTGAGATAAGCGACATCAGGAGAGCGTCCCTGCTTATTAGTACGGCAGGGCACATCGGTGTATATTTTTCCTTCTTGTCCAAGAGACTTCTTGTAATCATCCCAGCAACGAGCTAGCTTGTACTGAATTTCACCATGCCTAAGTGTCATGCCATTTTTTTCTATTAGTTGACCATCCACCCACTCCATATGATCGGGAGGATTCGCAACAAAATCTTCTAATGAAAAATTGTCTTTGACAAGAGTGGAAATTAGCATTGTTGTTTCCTCATCGCTGTCTCAATTATTCCTAATTTATTTGAGTTAAGCCTCTGTGAGAGTGGAACAGAGAGTGAAAATGATAGCCCTTTGTGAGGGATTTGCGATCGCCCATTCCGATCTGGTCAGTGAGTATCGCTCGAAACGATCGAGAAAAGAGCTAATTCCTCTAAGCCTCTTTTTCAATATTTCATTTGTCACTTAAAGCCACTGCCCACCTTTAAAACGCCAACGGGGAAACAAAATCCGCATCAGCGCCTGAGAAGCGGTAAAAATTCCGATCCAGACCAAGCTGTAATGCAAAGCAAATGCTGGAAGTGGTAAATCGCGTGGTACTCCAGGTAAGCCAAAGGTTTTAATTGCAGTAGCGACAAAAATAGCTTCCCAGATACCAGCTAGCAGTTGAAAAGCAGCAGGCCAATCACGATCCCACCGAAACTGCTGGAGATAGTTATAAGCAACATCCCAAATTAATCCGAAAGCAGCAATGTAGCCAAGCATCCAGTAATAAACTACGTTAGCTCCGGAACCAATGATACCGAAACGAAAGGGTAAGGTAAGTAGGAGACCTACTGTGGCAAAGAGTAGGATTCGAGTTTGCCAACGCCCAAGGAGTGTAGGAGTCAAGTTGCGAAAGCTCCAATTCAAAATTATCAGTTCAAAAAATCAGCAAGGAGATTGATTAGCTATCCACTTTAGCCATTGAACGGAGGAACCTGCAAGGTTCAATCGCCCGATTCCAGGAGCTTTGGTTGAGGCGATAGCGAAGCGCTGCTGCGTTCGCCCTTGGCGTTGCCGAAGGCTAGCGCAGATCGCATCTACTGATTGTAGGGCGGCATACTGCAAGCCCAGGAAGCTATCAACTGCTGCATAGGGACCACCCAGAGTAATTGCGCCTGCGGCATACATTCGACCTCGTGACCCACGCATTTCTACGAGTTCAAAATCATTGCTGACGCTCAAACGTCCTAAAGGATTGAGCGGTAAGTTGTAGTGAGTGACTAAATCATTGAGTAGAGGGTTGGCTGTCACCTTCGCATCAAGACCCGTAGCATCAATGATAAAGTCTGCTTCGAGGCGCATTTGCCCCTTGAATTTTTTCTCCTGGATGTAGGTGATAATGCAGTCTTGCTCACGCTCAACTCGTTCAACTTCTCCAAATTCAATTTTGTACCAGCCTTGATTCACCCCTTCCTCAACAATGCGTTTCCAATCCCGACGGTCAGCCGTGGTTGTACCGCCCCAGTCAGCAATTAAGCGCTGTCGTTGTTGAGGGTCAGCTTTTTCTAGAGTTGCTCGGAGTTCGCCACCCCAGCAAGCTTTCGGCCAGTTGAAGGGTTGAAATTCATAGTGGTGTTTAACGAGACGTTGGGACTTGCCAAATTTGTTACCTTGAGGTTTTGGCGATCGCATTAAATGCACTAACCAAATCTGCGGGTTGTGCTTCCGTGCTTCATAAACTCGCTGCACAATGCGCGACGCAACAATCCCCCGACCCCGAATCAATACAGTCCCACCACACCGCTCTAATTGTTCGTAAACATGATCGTGCGGTTCATAAGCATTCACCACTGATTTAAAATCGTTAGTTTTCTCCCGATACGCTTGCAAATCCGGAAGAAATTTAATCGCTGGATAGCCTGTTGCAATGTGAACATAGCGGGCAACGAGGAAAGCATGGTCACGTCGTCCGCTGCGAGTTCGGGAATAGGCTATGCAATAACGTCCATCTGTGGTTTTCCGAATCGAACGGACACTACCATAACGAAATATTTGCTCCCAACCAATTCGCTTCGCTTCCCGATCTAGCGAATCAAACACGTTACCAGCACGCGGTGTGTAGGTTTGAGCAAAAGTCGGTTCAGCAAACACCTGCCATAAATACCCAAAAGCTTCGCCCAAACGCCCTCGAACTAAATCGTGCCATGCTTCCCGCAGCGCATAGCTGGGCCAGCCCCAAATATTATCAGGACAAGAATCAGAATTAGAGCGCAACCGCTCATGAAGGGGAATCTGGGAACTCAGGCAAAGTTGTTTGTAACGACTGTAGGGTTGGGCCTCAATCCCCAAAGCGGCAATCTGAGAACTCTTCACCCCATAAATTCTCAAAAAATCTACCCAAACAAAACTACCCAACCCCGCCCCAACGGCTACATAATCCACTTCATCCACAGGCAATCCTGTAGCATGAAGGTCTTGCACAGCCACCTCAGAAGCCTGAAATACTGGCGGCGGAAAGGAAGGATGACCTGCTGGGTTGCCTCTACCGGGTATTACTGGCTGTGGTGGCGGTTGGCTGGGGTCTGGTAATTGTGTATTGGGGTTAAAGAAAATCTGTGAATTACCAGAAGGTGCAGGTACCTGTGTTCTCGCACCAAAATTCACACTAATCTGGTAGGGTCCAATTTGTAGTGTGTCACCATTTGCCAAAGAAGTCCGGTTGTTCACTACAACACGAGTACCGTTCAAAAAGCTACCGTTGCGGCTATTTTGGTCAATCACTACCAACCCACCGCTATCTTGGTCAATTAAGGCATGGAAGCGAGACACCTCAAGACTATTCAGCACCATCCGGGAGACAGGATGCCCTTGAATCTCGGTTGGCATCCCATTAAAATCTCGACCTAGGGCAATTGGCAGAGTTAGCCTAGGTTCTCGTCGATCTCCCGTCGCTGGATCATCCCAACTTAACTGAATTCGCAATGGTGCAGAATTCATCCTTTCTTACTCTTCATTAGGTGGGTGTCATCAAAACACTGACGGCTGCCGCTAAAGATGTTCCGCACCACTGACATCCAAAATCTATCCGTTCATAGGGAGAAGTGCGATGGCAATGAGGACACTGCAAGCCGTAGGATTCAATAGCTGGAGTTGGCTGATTGGCGGCGAAAAACGCTTGTGGTGACAGCAGGATTGTGGGAGGGATGCCAGCGTTCGTTGTAAATAGAGAAATAGCAGTGACAGTTACTTCCACTTGCCCCAAGTAAATCGTGCTACCTTCGCTTAAACGGACTTCATCCTGAACAATTTGCCGTCCATCTACCACCGGAGGATTACTAATCCGAAGGTTGCGTAAGGCAAATGAGTGCTGTTGAGGGTGATAAAAGATTTCGACGTGCAGCCCTGACACAGTTGGGTCGCTAAAAACGAAATCGCACCGCGCTGGGTCACGACCAAGCCGTACTGTCCCTGGATTCTTACTCGGCTGTTGGTCATGAATCGTTTCTGTTCTAGTTCGACCTGCTTCTTGCCACTCCAACGTTAATTCGTTCATTGCCCTGATTTTGAACTTACTAATAAAAATTTCAAGTGATAAGTGCTTGATTCCTAACTATGATTTTGGCTAGGAATAGATGGGGTTGGCTAGATAATGGAATAGAATTTAATGTGGATTGCCTGGAAAAAGCCAGGATTAGAGCATTTGATGGGCATATACCATACGCTCATACCACAGACTCACCCCCATGCTTGTGCAAGTTAGAGCCACACTCTCAGGGGGAGTCTATGCCGATAAAGGCTTGTTTAGAGGATTTCCAGCAAACCTCTCAGTTGATGCTGATGGGTGAGTGATTGATTACCCTGAAACGTTTAGAAGAGCTTGGACTCAGTAAGCAAGTAGGAAAGAAGACGCGATCGCACTTCTAGAAAAGTTAGCCAAAAACTTCTCTTGTAGCCCCCCTACTCCTGCAACTACCGATAGTAGTCTACAATCACTCCCGCTTTTACCAACTTGACCAGTGAATCAAGATTAAAGCTGTTCAAGGCTTTACATAGATTTTCAAACTGTGCATATCTCTCCAAGCCATAGGCACTGTCTGCGTAGCCCATCAGTTTACAGAACTCCTCATAATCCGCCTTCCAATGAAGGGCATTAAGGGCTTCAACAAAAACTTTGATTTCCTTATAAGTTAATTCGTTTGTTACTTTAGTTACCATATTCTGCCTACCGTAGTTCGCACTTTGGAATGAGTTGCGGGAATCTTGCTTTTGAAACAGACGGAGCAAAAGGCTCTAACCAAGAACCACAGTTGAGCTATTTGTCTTCCACCTTATGAAGGATGTACTCTTAACCTCAACCAGTTCAATATCTGGCGAAACTCCCTGATTGAAAGTGATTGAGTCCTGTTCGACCTGTGAAAGTAATAGGCTTTTCTTGTGATTGCAATAATTTAACCCAGTGAGGCAAGACAGCTAGAAAGTGTGATCTCGATTACTGGTATAAAGATTATTTCCCAAACTGGACACAGTAAGTTGAGCGATTTGATAGATGCGATCGCTTCATTGACGATTAGGCAGGTGTAAAAACAGAGTTCTACTTAATTTCTAATAGTTGTGACTGAACCGACTAGTGGGGCTTGTGCGATCGCATCTAAACCAATCGACTGCAAGAGAGCTGTCCAGTCTTCTGCTAGTTGTGGATCATTGGGATTAGCTTCACGAAGCTGTACGAGACTAGTTACAGTGTCATACCAAAGACCTGCATTAGCATAGATGGAAGGACGATCTTTTGGTGCTGCCTTCTCTAACTCATTAGCAAGCGTTGGTGTCAGCTCATTTCGTTGAATCCAACCTTCTAGAACAATATCTTGACCTCGGTCAGTTGGGTCACAAACAATTGCAAAGTTCCATTTATAAGTTTTGCCAACTTCTAGTGAAGGTGAAGCAAGACTCTCCCTAGGAAGACTCACGCTAACTATACCTGGAACATCAGACAAGTCTACGGCTGTTTCGTAGACTACTTGATCATCTGAGTCTTGTAGGGTGAATTCAACCTCCTTAGTCGTCGGTTGAGGTATATGGAAAAAGAACGTTGGGTTTGCTGCAACTGTCAAACCAATTTGGGTTGAGGGTAATAAAGCAACGGGGCGCTGTACTTCAGAACTGCAACTGCCACGCGAGGCTCCTGCTGTACGGTTACGAGGAGCTTTGATGTTTGGCAGCCTAAATCTTAGCCTTGCCACCCAGACTGCTGAGTTCCGCTCAACTTGTGGAGAAAACCTTTGGGCTGATACATATCCCAGCGCTGGTAGGTGAATACCCATCGCCAGCGCTACTGTTAAGGAAAAAGACAGTGTTCGCAGATGTTTAGAAAGCATAGTTTCCATGGTCTTTTTAGATTACAGCGCGTTACTTATGCTCCATTATCAGAGCTAACAAATAATACCCGACGAAAGTAGAGTTTTAACTTGACATCCTCCCACCGCTAACCTCTACGAGGTATAGCGGGAGCCTTCTGCCGACATTAGGGTGATGTACCTCACTGATACGAGAATCGCTATAAATTGAGCGAGACGAAGTGATTGAAATAAGCTGAGCCGCCTATTGCCAAACGAGATATCTATGGGTCAAGTCAAATTTATTGCCCAGATTGTTACAGTGGCTGCATAACTCCCACTCAACCAAGTGTAGTTTTTGTATCATCAAGAAATTTTTACAAAACAATGCTTTATGGATGGAAAAGCCCATCACTTGGAAGACCAGTCAGTATTAGAACATGATTTGGAGCTAGGTCGAGTGTTTCAAACTAACCTCACAATGAGGGAGGTTGCTCAACTCAAAGCCCCTACAATTCAAACGGCGGAAGAAGCCATTCTTACTTTAAAGATTGGCAATGCCCGCTTTTTCAGTGGGACTCAAGTTCCCTCTGATTTTTCAGCCGTTGCTCGTCGCGCACAAGTTATCACACAGACTCCTTTTGCTGTTGTCCTTGGCTGTTCAGATAGTCGAGTCCCAACAGAAATCATTTACGATCAACGGGCAGGTGACTTATTTGTTATTCGTGTTGCCGGTAATGTTGTCGAGGCAGGCACCTTGGGGAGTATCGAATATAGTATCAATCACTTAAAAACACGGGTAGTCGTCGTGATGGGTCATGAAGGCTGTGGTGCTGTACAAGCAGCAATGCAAGATGAAGCAAAACGGAGTTTTGAATCACAATATATCCAATTTCTGATTGATCGCATTGTGCCATCTGTAAGCAACCTGCCACGGATTCGCGACTCGAAGGCACGGATGCGAGAAGCCGTGATTGCTAATGTTCGGAGGCAAGTCCATCAACTTAAGCAAAACCAAGTTGTTGCAGACGCACTCCAAAAGAAAGAGATTGCCGTGATTGGTGCTTACTACGAAATCAGCAGTGGCGCAGTTGACTTTCTCGAATCAGAGAGAGACTTATCCATTGATGATAGTGAAGTTTCTGAGTAGGAAGGTGGTAGGTGGTAGCGTGAGCGGCAAGTCTTGGAGTTATAGCAAAAGGCAAAAGGCAGAAGGCAAAAGGCAGAAGGCATTTATGTTTATTACTGATACGTGGTCGTTTCAGCCGTTAAATCTGTCCTAACCTTTGTTGCGACAGCTATAGAATTTCCTGAAGTCTAATCTTTCTAGTCTTGATCTAGATTTTCCCCTAAAACCTACCACCTACGACCTAACACCTTTTACAAATTAAAGGCGTGACAGCTTACGTTGTGGTATGAGCAATTGTGCAAACCTTTACCTAGTTTTATGGATAGAAGCCAAGTCAGGTTTGTAAAACTGGAGTACTCTCCAACGCTGCTCGATCCCAATCTCCTAAATTAGCAGCTGCCTCGTAGGTACTTTGGAGGAAGCTAAGGAGGACTTCATCAGGATTGTCAGCTTGCCGCACGGCTTCATAAGGTAGGATAAACTCTCCTAGTTGGGAGTTGTAAAATGCTTCCTTGGGTTGGATGGAATAGTCTGCGAATCCCTCTGGTGTAGGGTAGGCGTAAGCATAAAAAATCGGTTCAACCACTGCCCCACCCCCTGGCCAGAAACCACAGCTACTCACTTCATGCGAGTACGCTTCTCGTGTCACCCAATCTGCCATGTTAGGAACTCCACCAGGATGTTCTGGAGCAAGCCGTCCAGAAAAGCGAGTCACAGCAAGGTCAAAGCTGCCCCAAAAAAAGTGTACAGGACTGCTTTTACCAATGAAACGCGATCGGAACGCTGTCATTATCCGGTCTGCTTGTAGGAGAATACGCCAAAACCGCTGTGCGTACTCCGGATCGTAAGCAGCATGTTTGTAATCCTGCTCAAAGGGGATAGGTTCCTGTACTTCCTGCGGCATCGTCCATATCTGAACATTAATATTGAGCGCACGCAATGTCCCGATAACATCTTGGTAAAAGTCCGCCACCGATCGGGGAGCAAGCGCAATTCTCCGGGTAGTGCCGTCACTGGTGTCGATTTGTAACTGGTGTTCGAGAAAATTGAAGCTAATCTCAAACGTGCGCGTTCCACAAGCCATTGAAGAGGTTGTCACTCCGCGCGGTGTTACATACAACGTAGAATGCCACCAGTGATTGATTTTCGGAGCTAACGTTAGCCGGATTTTGCCAACGATCTGAGTCCACATATGGAGTGTTTCATAAGTGTCTTGCCACTCTGCAAGAGGCAGACTCGGCCAGGTAGTATCGATGAGCGTGCCATGCACGGGATCTGCCATGATGCAAGCCTCCGGTAGGAATTCAGATCAGGGAGAGTACCAGATGGAAACGGCTGTATGGATTAGCTCAATGCTTTGTTAGAGCTAGGTTATGGCTTGCCAAAATAGACAAGTACAATAAATAGTACGCAGATCTAGCAATATGTGCAAATGACAGTAAAGGTTTGTCAATAGCTGTCAGTGCGATCGCGTTTCAGGATTCATTTGAATGATGGGCAGACTAAATCATTTGAGGCTGGGATGCGATCGCTCTTGGGTCGTGCTGATAGCATCTGAAACTAAGTTCCGCAATGGTGCCTCTCCCGTACTTATGGTGGAAACTCCCCTATTACTGATAGCTTCCCAAAAAATGTTGTCCTGAAAGCGTTACCATAAAAGGTTTTTATTACTAATCACCTTTGTTTATCACCCTAGCTACGGGAGAGCCGAGAGCGTAGACAACTCTAAAACTAGATGTGGGCAATCTCTGCTGTAGGCAATCCATCACGCTTGAACCTCTTATCTTCTGTTGTCATTACGATACCTGTAATTTTTTTCCAGGTTTGAGAATCTGTGGCAGCGATAAATTTTCGTTCATCATTAAGTTCGCACGTAAAGGTGATTTCAGTTCTTTGCCCTTTAGCCATTGCTCCAGCTACTCCGCCAGCGATGAGACCTAGACCACCAGTGAGGAGTCCGGCAGCCAACCCAGTGGCGATTCCCCAACCGGCGGACGATGCAATACTTTTGATCTGTTCCTGGTCAACCATCTCTGCCGATTTGATAGTATTCAGATCTAATTTCCTGTACTCACTTCCAACATTAGTGACTACTTCAGGAAAAACATCGATAAACAAGAACTTAGTATCCCACTTGCTCGCAGGAATTTCTCCACCAAGCACATTAATTCGTGCCACTGTCATTCCTCCCTTGATTAAACTGGCAGACTGAATTTTTGGCTCAATTCCCCTGACTCAACCGACCTACTCTACTCAGACCTAAATATTTATTCAATTGCCCAGTGCGGTTTAACACTCGTATCTGGAACACTATTCACACTTGGTAATCTAAATCCGGAACTCTGAAGGTTAGCGAAATAGATGCGGGAGACCAGGGAACGATTGCTCCTCTTCGCTATTGATTGGTTATGAGGAACTTAGTTAGTTATCTCAAATTCTCTTGAGAAACGCTTATATTTCGTACTGGCTAACTTTTTTTACTATCAAGCCGATATAGCGGTGTAATAACTTATTGGTTTACCAGCTACTCTCGTCGAATTTTTCACCATTGAGCCTTTCGCCTAAATTCGTGAATAACTCTATCAGGCGGTCATCAACTTGCCGTAACTCGCTCTTAAATCGTTTGTGAGACACTTGAGTGTAAAACTGCCTGAGAATAATGATGCTTCCCAACCAAATAGCTATCTTATACTGGGAAGATTTCATACAAATGATTGCAAAGAGCTTGATGAGTTCATGCACATCATACTGATCTTCACCCTTTTGAGGCTGAACTTTGCTTTCATCCGTATGACCCCACTTGAAAGCTTTGTTGAATCCTTTCTTATTCAATCCTTTCTCATCTGCATCTGGGAGATTAGCAACAAACTGCTTTAAGCTAAGATTAACATTGGATACGTCGTGAATGAGTTTGTTTCTGACTTCAGACAATGTTTTAATAAATCTTTTGGAGTTAGAGTCCAAGAGACCCATGCTATTCAAAAAAGCGATCTTGCCCGTTCTAGAATTGCTCAGTTCTAGAAAGCTTATAACATCCTGCGCTTCCGGTTTGTCCAGAACTTCAACCAACAGGTGAGTGGCTGCCGCTTCGATGAGCGAATGCAATTTAATAACGAACGACCAATCATCTTCTTCCAGCAAACCGTTAAAGAAAGCTGGAGTAACGCCTAACTCAGCTTCTAAATCCTTGAAAAAAGAAAATTGAGGGATATCTAGAAAAAAGGGAGTATTTTCGGTCATTTTAGTAGCCTTACGTTCAAGAAATTTGCTGCATCGAAACGCCGCGCCCAAGGAGACACTAGCTTTGTAAAATATCTGTTGCAATGGGCGCAAGAAGAGCGCACTATCCTCCTCGAAGTCTACTCCTCCAAAGCTGAGGCAGCACGAAAAGCGATCGCGCCTTCCCATGCCAACCCTACAATGTGTGTTGAGCGATTGCTACTAACTAGAACTTTGGCAGACACCTGATAAACCTATGAAAGCCTACGAATTTCCAGCCAAAATAACGCCCGAAGGAAAGCTTGAACTCCCTGACGTGCAATTAGAGGACTTGCCGCATAATTCAGTAGTGAGAGTGATTGTTTTGGTTGAAGAGCAGACCGATCAAGAAGATGAGGACGAGCTAGACTCTGTAGCAGATAGCCTTCGCAGGGCACTGCATGAGGGAAAGATGGGGCAGACTAAGCCAATCTCTCAGTTATGGGATGGAATCGATGGAGACTGAGCCACTCTCAGTAGAGATTCGCTTCACCGATGAATTTGAGCGCAGATTACAAAGTCTGTCGAGGAAGTATCGCCGGATTGGTTCTGATATTCAGCCGCTTATCAAGCAACTACAAGCCGGAGAAACTCCTGGCGATAGAATATCAGGAACAGGAACTACAGCTTTTAAGGTGCGGCTCAAGAATAGCGACATCAGGAAAGGTAAGAGTGGGGGCTATAGAATCATCTACCAGGTTGCTTCACCCACAAGCATTGTACTGTTGACCATCTACTCCAAGTCTAACCAGACTAACATATCAGCAGCGGAGATTCAGCAAATCTTGACCGAGTTTGAGCAGCAGAGAAAAGGAGAAGAAACAGAGGAAGAATAGAGCGATCGCGTAGTTTGCTTCCCTGCTAGCCGACTCTATAGGATAACCAATAGCTCTGCTCGTCACGTCCCAGCTTGGGAGAGGTCTTACATTCCCAACATGCCCCAATTATCCAGAGCCGAGGCAACACTCGTATGGGATTGCCTTTGGCACCAGCGAAGCTGATCGCGCTCACTCCCATAAGCTACGATGAATCCAAAGGTATGAGAGAGAAAACCCCTGTCTGAGCAAGTGCGTTACATTACCAACGAGCAGGGGGAGCGAGTTAGCGTCTTGTTAGATTTGGACGCATACAATCGATTAGCAAACCCATTGGCTCTGGATGAAGAATGCTTAATTGGCTTAAGCCCAGATGAACTGCAAGCATTAGCCGATAGTAAGCTAGCTCCTGCCGCACAGAATCAATTGGACGATATGCTAGTTCGGAATGCAGAATCTCAACTCTGTGCCGACGAAATTGCAAATCTAGACCGTATCAGGGTCAATTCCTGAATCCCGAAGTCGCTCAAGTAAAGACTCTAACCTAGCTTCCGCTTCTTCAGCTCTAGATTCAGCTTGTTCGGCTCGCTGTCTCTCCTGTTCCGCTTCAGTAGGAATCCAATTACCTTGAGCGTCATACCAACGCAACCACAACCGTTCGATTCCTTGAAACTCCCCTTGCCATAACCTCAAGCCCAACTCTAACTCTGGCATCCACACTTGCGATTGGTGTAACTCCAGTTCTTGATAATGCGCCCCATCCAGTTTAAAAGCTCGTAACTGATTGGTATAACGACTAAACACTACATAGTAAGGAATCCGTAAAATCCACTCGTAAACCTCCCATTTTCGTGGTGGTTTCTCCTCACGCTGAGGTTCGATCGTTTGCCCATTGTCTGCAACTTTCTTCGATTCAGGAGGCAGTTTTTCCTCGTCAAATTCCCCTAAATCTTCTTTCTCTGTACCTGGAGAAAGCAATTCCACAATCACATAAGGATTTATGCCCTCTTGCCAAACCACGTAAGACAAGCGCATATCGACTTCATCATAAAGTCGGGGTACACCTACAACGCCAAACCAGTCCGGTCGCTTGTACCACTGAGCATGACGCACATCATAATAGAGGTTCATGTCACTGGCGCTGAATACTTGAGAAGCCGGATAGTTTGGAGGGCAAAACGTGAGGCTTAATAATTGCGGTTGCAAGTCATGGAATTCGTCAGGCAAACCAGGTTCCTCTGGATCTTCGCTAGGCAGATCATACATCGTCGGTAGCGTTTCTCTAGGCGACAAGGGTGGGTCAGTTTGAGGAACGGGGTATTTGTAGGGAAACATAGAGGCTGGGGAATGCTGGCTCTATGCTAACAGTACACGCTCGTTTGACCTGTTCCCTACAGGCAATTTGAATGCACATTAGCTTATTACGACCTAGATTTTTCCCTGGCTCCGAAAACAGCGATCGCAACTCCACCCAGCAACACTACTGCACCCACTAATACCAGTAATCCAGGCACTTCATTAAAAATTAAATAGCCAAGAAAACTAGAACTAACAGGTTCAAACAAAATCGCCAGCGTAACAAGTGTCGGGGAAATCCAACGGACTGCCCAATTCAGAGTCGTATGCCCTACCACTTGTGAGGCAACAGCCATTAAAAGGATGTAGAGGTAAACCGCAACTGGGTAGCCACTGTAGCTTGTACCAAAGATTAACGGTAGAGGCAAAAGTACCAAAGATCCTGTGCTGTAGGCAACAACAACATAACTACCAATGCCTAAACCCCGCCGCTGCGCTTCACGTCCCAAGAGAAAATACAAACTCGCCATCCAAGCACCTGCAAGTGCAAGAAAGTTACCCAGTAGCGGATTACTCGCAGCACTAACTACCCCCACATCCCCTGATGCAATCAGCACACCACCCATAAACGCAACCCCAATCCCAAGAATCGTTAACTTGGTTGGTTTTTCCTTAAACCAAAGCCAAGAAAATAAGGCAACCCAAACAGGATTAGTTGTAACAAGGGTAGTAGAGACGGCAATTGAGGTAAAGGACAGTGAGGTGATCCAAGTGCCAAAGTGTACAGCAAGACAAATACCCGCCGCGATCGCGTAATGCAATGCACCCGGACTGAGTTGACTTGGCTGGAGGTTCCGCCACGCAGGAAGTAGTAATAGAGAAGCGATCGCTAAACGTGAGGCAGAAACAAAAAGGCTAAATCCTACCCCACTGACACCTGCAGCGTCCATCGTTAGCCGAATAAAAATTGCGGCTGTCGAAACCGCAAAGACACCAGCAATTAGAATCAATCCCACCTGCCACTTCAGCGGCTGATCGAGAATTCTCAATGTTTTGCCTTAAATCAATTAATTAGCCCACCGTGAAGCATCATATCGACTTGGCAGTGACTTAGGCTATGCATCATCAACTAAACTGCCCATGTTGGCAATCACATGGCAGGTCATTGCACTAAGCTGTTCATAAGCTTGGTTCATCCTATTCAACACTCATCCCCCGATCCCTGTGGACATCGTAACGGTGCAACAGTTCCAAGACAACATCTTTGCTAACTTGAGTGTGATTCACGTAGTACGCGATCGCATTTATGCTGCTATCTCAACGATTCCTGAAACCGAGGCATGGCTACAAACATTTGGGCTACTAATCCTTTTTACACTAATTGCTTTGCCACTCGGATTTCATTCGGGATTCCTGCAAGTTGATGTTTTAAAAACGTCATGGAAAACAGCGCTTGGGATTATTGCCACCTCTTTAATAACCCCAGCAGTAACAGAAGAGTTATTTTTCCGTGTTTTATTCCTCCCTCAAACCACTGAAAATGTATCAATATCAAAGCTGTGGCTTTGGGGGATTATCAGTTTGGTGATGTTTGTTGTCTATCATCCCCTCAATGCCTTGAGCTTTTTTTCACAGGGACTTGAGACGTTTTTTAATTCAGCTTTCTTACTCTTAGCAACACTATTAGGCATTACCTGTAGCCTTGCTTACCTACAAAGTGGCTCCCTTTGGACACCTGTTGTCATTCACTGGCTAGCTGTTGTTGTCTGGTTACTCTTTCTGGGTGGTTATAGAAAACTGTATGAAGTTGTACAAAAATAATCTTAAATATAGAAGCCAACAACCAACAACTAATAATCTATGCCTGATTTACCACCACTAACCAGCGAAACAGTTTGGGCAATTTTGAATGAAAAAATTGATGATGATACAGTAAACGAGTTAGTTTGGCACTGTCTGGGTTATCGCTACGATGCCGTTGCAGCCAAATGGAACGCTACAGAGGTTGCTTCTGACTGGCAGGAAGCATATCCTGAACCACCAGACTTCATTGAAAGCCGTCCTGCAACTGTGAAACTGACTCGCTCTATTCCCCAAGAAAACAAGCAGTTGCTGAAAGAGCAGTTAGGTTTTAAGGGGTACAAGATAGGAGAATTTGGCCCTCGACAGACTCGTCGAGCTACTGCCGCCAATTGGTTACTGAGTTACATGAAAGAGAAAGGTTTAACAAAGTAGATTCGTTTTTATAGCGTCTCTCGGTTAAACGAGGTACAGTTCAAAGCTGTGAAACAAGCGCGACTAGTCAGGAAAACAAAAAAGCTGATGGCTGATAGCTGACCACTAACTGCGATAAAGCTATAGATACTGAGGTAGAGTAGACCCTGAAGATAGTGAAAAAGCGATCGCTAAAACCCTGGAAGTAATTCACTCTACAGGATTTCGCTGGAATCGGACTTAGCGCTTTTCCTTAAAATGGCTTGTGGTCAGTGAGGTTGCGTTTAGTTTCTACATAGTAGATAGGCTCACCAGTATCATTGCAGACAACAAACGTTTCCAGTTCCAGCGTTAGTAAGTGTCCGCTCTTGGTATAACTGGTGACTTGACCACAAAAGCGACCATTGTTAAGTAACTCCTTCCGGATGAGCGCAAACACCTCTTCTCCTAAGTGGAAAGCAGCGGTAAGTTTGGCAAGCTCATCATCACTGTAGCCCAGTAGCAAGGAATGAGAAGGATTCTGTTGAATGTAGCGACCTTTTAAATCAAGGATCGCCATCGCTTCGCTATATTGAGCAATAATTGCCCAATACAAATCTGCTCTTTCTTCCGCCTGTTTGCGCTGGGTAATATCACGAACAAAGCTTTGAATTGCTAGCTGACCTCCATATTCAACCACACGACTACTAATTTCTACTGGCATCTGTGAGCCTTGCTTACACTGGTGAACGTGCTCAAATGTCACGCTGCCTGTCTTCCACAAATGCTCAAGTATGTCTGCACGGTGTTCAGGGTCCATTGGTGGACTAAATACCTCAGCCGGTAAACTCAAAAGTTGCTTGCGGGTATATCCTAATCGTCGTGCCCCATGCTCGTTAACATCCAAAAGGACTTGGGTTGAGGAATCAGTGATAAAGATTGAATCGTGTGCCCACTCAAACAAGTTGCGGTAGTTTTTTTCCGATTCTCGTAGCAACTCTTCAGCTTGCTTACGCTCAGTAATATCTCTAGCCGTGTATACCACTGCCTCAATACTACCGTCAGGCGTGTTGATGGGGCTGAGAATGTACTCGTAGTCTCTAACGCCATTAACCGTTGGCAGACTAATTTCCTCAGCAATCGACTGCCCTGTCGCAAAGGCTATTTGACGTTTTGCCTCGAAAGGCTTCATTGTATCTGCTGGTAAGCCGAGTTGCTGCCAAGTCTTACCATACAGATCAGACTGCTCTAACCCGAATGACTGCATGAAGGCACGATTGGCATAGGTGTACCGCCCTAACCTGTCATACATACAAACATGATCTACAGATGCCGAGAGAACCTGTTCGAGCATCCTCGCTCGCTGCTCAACCTTTGCGGCTAGGACTTGCAGAGCCTGATGAACTCCACCGTTTTGCTCTTCAGCAGATTTTGACTCCTGGCTGATAACGTTGCTAGCGTCTATCACATCCTCAGACGCATTAATGCTTTGTGCTTGGGACACTTGTTGGGGTGGTAACAAGACATCATCAAGGAAAGCTTGACCAGCAACCGTATCATGATTTAACTCCTCTATACGATTAACGCTGTTGTATGACAGCGTGCCTCGATTCAGCTCAACCAACGATTGATTCAAGCCAGCAACCCCTTCGCTTAATGCCTCCTGTTGTTCTTGAAGCTTTTTCATTAAAGTGGGTGCTGCTGTACTCGTTCGTAATTCAAACACTTGCTTGAGCGCATCAATTACCACAGCAGTTTTGCATTTACCTGTTGCAGTAGCTTGAGACGTAATCGCTTGTATCAGGTCTTCTGGCAGCCTGAATGTCACTACCCTAGTAGCCATTTTATGTCCCATTAAGTTAAGTCCATAAAACTTCTCAATTTTATCTAACTTAATACATTGAAATTAATATTAATATAGCTCTTCTGTAAATAGTCTGTAAATCTTTGATGAATTTGCTGATTAGCCAATCAGTTTCTTCTTAGTTGAGCAATATTTGGCGAGAGGCTTTCTTGCGACACCAAGGAAAAAGAGAGCTTCATCCAGTGATTGTCATTATAGCTCATTATTGCCTTTTACTAAGTTTTATGAGAGTAATAAAGAACGTTGTCTACTTCCTTCTCTCCTCATTCAGGGAGTCCAAGCTTCTACTCAGACAGGCTTAGACCTTTGTAAATTGCTTTTGTTTGGATAACCTGAAATGACGTATAGTTATCGGTCTACAGTCTGGGAACACAATATTAGAAATTTTAATCAAAGATATTAGTTTTATATATTTAAGTTAGATACTTAAGCTCAACTGATTTAGGTTGAGAAGGCAAATCGAAATCTGTATGTAGTTTTTGGGAGATAATTCTGCAAAGAAAGGATTATACATCCGAAGACTAAGAGGCTCTGACTGAAGCCAAGTTTTTGCTACCCATCGAAACGTTCTTGTCATAAATACTTTTGAGCTTTCACAAGCTAGGTTTCTATTAAAGCTAAATTAGCCGAAGTAAGTGTTTTACTAATTCTACAGTCAGCTAAAAAAAAGTTGTTATAAATTGATTACTTTAAGTATTGAATTGGAAGTTTTAGAGATTTACTACTAGTCGTCCCTCTCACCTCCCAAGTTGTATCCTGTTGTTCCCGAACAATGGCAATAGAACAAAGGTGAAAGCTTAATTATTCCTTGCTTTTTTCTCTCGCTAAATTAACAGTCTCTTTGAAAAAAGCTTGGTATCACCGCTGTAGTACACAGGTGTTAAAACAGGAAACAGTATTACATTTAGCCAATTCACGTAGTACAAAAAACGGTACTGGTACTACGCTCATCAGCAAAACATAAATAAGTAACCTTGATTTGATTACAAGGCTTAAATCATTGATAACACGTTAGCTCAATGGTTGGGGTGTTGATTTTGAACCCAATTTTTACCCTGGCTGGAGCATCTTCAACTTAGGAGTAGACAAAGGTTTTATAAATAAACTATAAACTTCCGGTAAATTCAATCGTAAATTCATAAAGTTTTCTTGTAAGCCAGACGCTGATTAGTTTTTAGCTAGATTAGTTATTAATTTACTGATTCATAAACCTTCTGTAAATGGGTTGTGAATCTTCCATAAATGCTCTTACAACTTGTAAATCCACTGAATATACTGAACATGTGAACCCTAGAACAGTTGATTTACAGTTATGTGTCTTTTCCTACGTCTCACTAGTATTGCAACTCTGCTAATTGGTTTACAGCTATTCGCTCCTAAGCTAATTGATGATCAAGGAGAGCTTAGTTCTTTAACTTCGAGTTCATCGAATTCATCAGTTGTCGCTTCTTCTGGAAGCACATTACAATCATTGAAGCGAGCTAATCTCTCCAGTTTGAATGGAGAATTCAACCCACCCGATAATGGTGGTCCAGACAATACTAGAGGTTCTGGAACTCGTTAAAAACAAGATTGCTTTTTAGTGGAACAAAACAGTGAGTACATACGTCAAGACTCTATTTCCTCAAATAGTTCTCCAAACACGAACGACCTTTTTAGGATTAGGGTTAGATTACTTGCTGATTGTCTGTCTACTCATTAAAATCCTATGGGTGACGATTTCCACCACTGCTTCTTTTGCACCAATGTATGGACTTGCCAGTTGGGATCGGGTTGTGGATAGTCCAGTCGGTAATGTCCACCTCGGCTTTCTGTACGAAAAGCAGCGCTTTTAAGAATTAAGTACGCCACGTCGAGTAAATTATAAGTTTCTCCCCAAAGTCGCAGTTGTCGGTCAGCATCCGGTAAGTCAAATCTGACCGTATCGACAGGGGTTAAATTTAGTAAGTATTGGCTTAAGGGAAGATCAGCAAATTCCTGTCTTCGGGAATCTAAGGTTGCGATCGCATTTTCCAAGACATCCTGTTGCCGACAAATCCCGGCACTTTGCCACATGAGTTGCCGTAACTCAAAGCGCAGGGCAGTCATTTTATCCATTTGAGCTGCCCAGTCTTGCACTGCCAAACTGGGAATGGGGAATTGGGAATTGGGAATTGGGGATTCCTGATTCGTTATTGATAATTCATCAGGAGTAATTCTTGCTAGCTGGGCACCGAAGACGATGCATTCTAGGAGTGAATTACTGGCAAGACGATTTGCACCATGAACACCTGTGCTTGCGGTTTCCCCAACAGCATATAAACCAGGAATCGAGGTACGGTTCATCAAATCCGTTGTAATTCCACCCATCCAGTAGTGAGCGGCAGGTGCAACGGGAATCGGTTCGTTGAAAATATCAACGCCCCAGTGCTGACAGACTTGGATAATGTTGGGAAATCGGTAGCGAATCGTATCAGCAGGAATTGCTTGCAAGTCTAGATAGACACATTGAGGAGTAGGGGTTGCGGAGTACGCAGAAGATGAGGACAAGGGAGAATTTTCTTTTGTATTTCCCGTTTCTTGTTTTGCACTCTCAGCTTGACGTTGCAAATGGCTAAAGATTGCCCGACTAACAACATCTCTTGGCGCAAGTTCTCCTGCGGGGTGGTAATCAAAAGCAAATCGGTGTCCTTGTGCATCGACTAAGTGAGCGCCTTCTCCTCGCACCGCTTCACTAATCAGAAAGCGTGGGGCACCGGGTTTGGTTAAAGCTGTGGGATGAAACTGGACAAATTCTAAATCTTGTAGGATAGCTCCGGATCGCCATGCGATCGCAACTCCATCTCCTGTACTCACCTCTGGGTTAGTCGTTTGAGCAAATACTTGCCCTCCACCACCCGTTGCAAGTACCACTGCCCCAGCTCGTACCCAACTAACTTGACCGTTGTAGATTAGGCTTATCCCTTGACAACGACCCGTTTCGGGATTTAACCACAACGATACCGCAAAGGCTTGCTGTAAAACCGTGATGTTCTGACGGTGCAACACCTGAGACGTGAGCGTGCTAACCACTTTTCGACCTGTGGTATCAGCCGCATGTAGCACACGAGGACGAGAGTGAGCCGCCTCTAGTGTCAAAGCCAACTGATTTTCCTTACGATCAAAGGCAACACCCATGCCTACTAATGACTGAATGCACTCTGGGGCATATTCGACCAGAAACTTCACAGCATCTAAGTCACAAAGACCAGCACCCGCCCGCATCGTATCCTCAACATGCAATGCTAGTGAGTCAGTGGGGTCAATAACAGCAGCAATACCCCCTTGTGCCCAATCACTCGCACCTGTGGATAAAGTGTCTTTCGTAATTAAACCAACCTGCAACGTATCTGGTAGACAAAGCGCTGCATAAAGCCCAGCCGCACCAGCACCCACTACTAGGATGTCAAACTGGGTAGGACTATCTAGCTCAAGGGAAGAATCGGACGGGAGCAGAGTCAACGTTGATATAGTTCCTGATAAGGATTTAATAAATTTTAATAAATAAAACCCACTCCTTGATGGGGTGGGTTGAGTAAATAACTTGTCAACTTTTCGAGTTTTAAAGTGGCGGTGTCTGCAAGGGTTCTAGTTTTAGCGGTTGCTCTGTAGTCTGTTGCTCTTGAACACTAACAAACAAGCTTAAGAAAGAACGGTACTATGTGTTAAACGCCTAGGCGTTTAATAGATGCCGTTGTTGTAGCGATCGCCACCTTCTACAAACGTTGTATCAACCTTTGTGATCGCAAACTTATCAAGGTTGGCTTGGAGTAGTTCTTTTTGGCGAGTGCTTAATCCTGGAATTTCCAGAACATCCTCGACTGACTGGTAGGGAGCATTGTCCACAACTTTGCGAGCGAGGGTGGGGTACATTCCAGGGTACTTACGAAAGGCTCGAACATTGGTATTGTTCAAGTCAATTTTCTTGCCAAATTCAGTAGCCAGCTTGTCATCAGCCGTGTTACGCAGATTCAGCTCAGCGACCAAAATTGGCAATGATGGCGAAGTAACATTACTTAAAGAAGCTCCGTACACCAAAGGTGTGGGCGAAGCCAAGGCACTCTGAGACATTCCAAACCAGCCTAGACAGCCTACTAACAGGCACAAGACTGATAGGAAACGAACAAACTTTTTCATCAACTTAACTCCTTACCTACACAACGCAGCCTGAAGAGAGAGGTGCCTCTCTTCGATTAGTTTAATTTTTGTTTTCTATCATCTCATTTTATGGAATATGGCGTAAAACCCATAGCGATTCAGTGGCTATATCCACCCTCACGCAACAGGATTCATTTTACGCGACTACTCGCCAAACCACTTAGTTACTGGCAAAGCCTTGGAAGCGAGTCAAATTCCTACTTTGAGCGGATTTCACCGTAGTTTGATTTTACCAAACCGGAAGGGGGCTTTTTTTGCCAGTTGATTAATTTCTGTATAAAAATCTACCGTTTGGCTGTGTGAACAACCAGATGATGTCCGGCTTAATAGGAGTTATTAGCAGAGAATCGAGGGGAATATGGCAACTGATAGCAGTGGGCAGTTGGTAATTATTGGTGGTGCGGAAGACAAGGAAGGAGATTGTACGATTCTTCGAGAGTTTGTTCGACGTTCCGGAGGACTGCAAGCCCGAATCGTTGTAATGACAGTCGCAACCGAACTACCGAGGGAAGTGGGAGATAACTACACCCGCGTGTTTGAGCGGCTGGGAGTTGAGAATGTTCGGATTGTTGATACCGTTTATCGGGAAGATGCCACTGATGCCAGTGCCTTGGAAGCAATAGAAAAAGCAACAGGTGTCTTTTTCACAGGTGGTGATCAAGCTCGCATCAGTAGTGTTCTCAAGGATACGGATATTGATAAAGCTCTACACAAACGGTTTTCTGAAGGCATCGTGATTGGTGGGACAAGTGCAGGTGCTGCAATGATGCCCGATATGATGATTGTTGAAGGAGACGGTGAAACCAATCCCCGTGTAGAAATCGTGAAAATGGAGCCTGGAATGGCTTTTCTACCCGGTGTGGTAATCGATCAACATTTCGCACAGCGTGGACGGATAGGACGTTTACTCTCAGCTGTTGCACAGCAGCCAGTAGTTTTAGGATTTGGTATTGACGAGAATACAGCAATTGTCGTAAACAACAATCAGCTTGAAGTGATTGGAGAAGGTGCTGTTACTGTTATTGATGTCTCAGATATTACCCATACTAATCTTGGTCAAATTTTGAAAGATGAGGACTTGGCACTCTGCGGCGTTAAGCTTCATATCCTTCCCCATGGCTATCGATTTGACCTAAATACTCGCAAACCGATTCTTGAAGACGACGCTGCTAATACAAATCAAACGCAGAATGCATCCGAGCAGATGCCTTTGGTTGAATCAGCTAGTTAATGTCTAGTTTCCTGATACTAAGTAGGTCGGCACTAATATTTACTGTTGAGGCAAGGTAGAGGGCAGAAGGCAGAAGGGAAGAGGATTTTAGTCTCTTAACATTTGTTGACATACCGTCGTTTATCTGTGTCTACCTACTTAGTGATTTGCGGATGGAAGGGTGAAAATAAGTTTTTAAGAATTGGCGATCGCATTCTTGATTCACAAGCGCACCAACCTAAATCAATAAACTGTAGGTGATGGACATAACAACTCAATCTGACCGATCGCCCAATCCGTAATTAAATTTTGTTACGATTAACTCGGATATTAAGCAATCTGCGACTCTAGCTTCGTATATCGCTATCATCTCCCCTACACCTGTCCTGGAGACTTTTGATGCTGCGACTCGAACATATCAGTAAAATTTACCCGACTGGCGAAGTTCTCAAGGATGTCAACTGGGAAGTCAAACCAGGCGATCGCATTGGTCTTGTTGGGGTCAATGGTGCAGGCAAATCCACGCAACTCAAAATTATTGCGGGGGAGATTGAACCGACGGCTGGGGAGGTGATTCGTCCTGGGAGTTTGCACATCGCCTACCTCACTCAAGAATTTGAAGTCGATCCCACCCGTACCGTTAGGGAAGAATTTTGGACAGTTTTTAAAGAAGCTAACCAAGTTCAGCACTCGCTGGCACAAGTGCAGCGAGACATGGAAACGGCTGATCCAGAAAAACTAGACCAACTCATTCACAAGCTAGATCGCTTACAGCGCCAGTTTGAGGGTTTGGATGGCTATGGCTTAGAGTCACAAATTGAGAAAATCCTACCCGAAATGGGATTTGAGGCAGAAGATGGAGATCGCCTTGTGAGCGCCTTTAGTGGTGGCTGGCAGATGCGGATGAGTTTAGGCAAAATCCTGCTGCAAAAACCCGATTTGTTACTGCTGGACGAGCCAACTAACCATTTAGATTTAGAAACCATCGAATGGCTAGAAACTTACCTCAAAGGGTTAAAAACCCCGATGGTCATCGTCTCGCATGACCGGGAGTTTCTTGACCGTCTCTGCACTCAGATTGTAGAAACTGAACGTGGTGTCTCTAGTACTTACTTAGGTAACTACTCCGCCTATCTGCAACAAAAAGCGGAAGCGCAGGAAGCACAATTAAGTGCTTATGAACGTCAGCAGAAAGAACTGGACAAGCAACAAGCGTTTGTCGAGCGATTTCGAGCCAGTGCCACCCGTAGTACCCAAGCCAAAAGCCGTGAGAAGCAATTAGACAAAATTGAACGAATCGAAGCGCCAACAGGTGGATTAAGAACCCTCCATTTCCGCTTCCCTCCCGCGCCTCGTAGCGGTCGTGAGGTGGTGGTAATTAAAGATTTAGTGCATACCTACGGGGAGAAAATTCTGTTTTTAGGAGCAGATTTGCTGATTGAACGAGGCGATCGCATTGCCTTCCTAGGTCCCAATGGTGCTGGAAAATCCACCCTCCTCCACTTAATGATGGGTATGGAGCAACCTACCGAAGGCACAGTTGAAGTGGGACACCATCAAGTCATCCCTGGCTACTTCGAGCAGAATCAGGCAGAAGCCTTGGATTTGAGCCGAACAGTCATGCAAACTATTCATGATGAAGTACCCGACTGGAAAAACGAGGAAGTCCGCACTCTACTAGGGCGCTTCCTGTTTAGCGGCGAGACTGTATTTAAAAAAGTTGAGTCCCTAAGTGGTGGTGAAAAAGCGCGTCTAGCTCTAGCTAAGATGCTCTTACGTCCTGCCAATTTACTTATCTTGGATGAGCCAACCAATCACCTAGATATCCCAGCGAAAGAAATGCTGGAAGAAGCGATCCAGAACTATGATGGCACGGTAATTATTGTCTCCCACGATCGCTATTTCATCTCCCAGGTTGCCAACAAAATTGTTGAAATCCGAGATGGGGAATTCCGTACTTATTTGGGAGATTACCATTACTACCTAGATAAGATTGCCGAGGAGAAAGAGCAAGCGAGACAAGAAGCGATCGCAGCAGAGAAAGCCGCGAAGAAAGCCGCCAAAGCTGCCAAAAAATCTACCACCAAACGTCAATAACTTGTTGAGGTTCTCTCCAGCTAAGCTTACCCTCTACCTTTCACAACGCGGAGTTATAAAGCTCAGGTTTTAGCAGCGTAAGAGCTAAGTGAACTTATGTAAATCTGTACTAGGAACGACGACAAGCGGCTGGCGAAAGCCATGAACCATAAGAGGTGGCGGTGGGTGTAGAACTGGTTAGAACAACCTGCCCTTTGTCATTAATCACCCATTCTTGCGCTTCCACTAACGTTTTTACCGTGGAGTTAGTAGGCAATGTGCTTTCTTGAGAAATGGTGTGAGTTTCAGCGGTTTGAACAGTTGGACGCAAGTCTGTCCAAATAGCATCACTGTTAAGCATCTGGTTAGGATTGTCCGGCAACCCACCACGCCCAGTGATAATAAATTGATTTTGAGCGACTTTTCCTCCAGACGGACAATTCTGGGCAATCTGATTGGAGGCATCAACGACTTCAGTTGGTAGATTGGATAAACCTCGGCTGGGGTCAACATCGGGTGTATTGATTGTCACGAAACCGTTGATGCCAAATTGAGAACTGGCAGTGATATCACTTAAAGGGGTATCTTTCGGGCGGAATTGGGTTCCATAAATCCCTTGAGTCGTGATGTTGATATTACCGCCTCGACCTGTGAAGGCATTGGCGCTGATGTCGCTACCTTCCTTAGGGACAGCAACGATGAACTGAGCATCAATTGTGATATCACCACCATCTCCACCAGCTAGCGCAGTACCAGCCGTGGTAGAAATCTCACTCCCCTGACGCATCAGTAGTAAGTCTTTCACTTGCAGGGAAATATTCCCGCCGTCACCCGATAAAGTCGTAGCGCTGATGAATCCCTCGTTCAAACTAACGGAGTCAGACGTGACTTCCAGGTTTCCTGCCCTTCCTGTTCCTATACTATTCACAGATATGGCAGCGCCATCCTCAACATTCAGCTCTCCTGCGGTAATGCTCAAATTTCCTCCTTGTCCTATGCCAGAAGTCTGAGCTGATACCAAGGCTTCATCCCGAACAATCATGTTCCCTGTGTCAATTCTCAAGTTTCCGCCAGCCCCAGCACCTTCAGTTTCAACAAACAATCCGCTGAGAACCCGACCATCTGCTGAGGTACCAATCACTTCTACAGACTCAGAGGCGTTCACACTCAACGTCCCTCCCCGCCCCTCACCGAAAGTACCAGCTTCTACCTGTGCCCCATCGCGGACAATCAACTGTCTAGTATCAATCCTCAAGTCTCCAGCCGCTTCAGCACCTTCAGTCTGAGTAGTCAAGCGACTGGGAATACCGTTTGCTGATGTTCCAATCAGTTTTACCAAGTCCGAGGCGCTCACTGTCAATGTTCCTCCACGACCCGCACCCAAAGTTGCAGCTGAGACTTGTGCCCCCCCCTCAACAGTTAGCCGTCCAGTTTGGATGGTCAAGTTCCCCCCATCTCCCGCTGATTCTGGATTGACTTGAGTAGACAAGACACTAGGGTTACCATTAACTGATGTTCCACGCACTTCGACAGCTTCTGAGGCACTAACTATCAAATCTCCTGCATCCCCTAAACCCGAAGTGGAAGTCGATGCAGATGCCCCATCACGGATAATCAGCCGTCCAGTAGCAATTGTCAATTCTCCAGCAGCTACATCACCCTTAGTTGTAGAAAACAAGCCGCTAGGAGTCTGACCATCTGCTGTCGTTCCGCTTAGTTCTACAAAGTCAGAGGCAATCACCGTCAAAGTGCCTCCTTGACCACTGCCAGAAGTACTAGCTTGTACCTGTGCCCCATCGCGGACAATCAACACCCCAGTGGTGATTGTCAAGTCCCCGGCATCTCCTTCAGCTTGAGTCCCAACTGATAAGCCACTGGCAAACCGGATATCTGCTGATGTTCCAATCAATTCTACAAACTCAGAGGCGGTGACATTCAAGTTTCCCGCATTTCCCTGACCAAAAGTACTACTAGCTGCTATCAGTGCGCCATCGCGAACAATCAACCGTCCCGTGTCAATTGTCAAGTCTCCAGCATCTCCGTCACCTAAAGTTCTAGTGAACAAGCCGCTCAAAAAGCGATCGCCTGTTCCACTCACTTCCACAGAGTCAGAGGCGCTAACACTTAAAATCCCACCCTTCCCCTCACCAAAAGTAGAGGCTGATACCCGCGCTCCATCCAGTACAATCAAACGTCCCGTGTCAATTGTTAAGTTTCCGGCATTTCCGACACTGTGAGTTGAAGTCGATATGCTGCTGGGAAATAGCCCATCTGCTGATGTTCCAACCAGTTCCACAAAATCAGAGGCAGTGACTGTTAAAGTTCCTCCTTGACCCTTGTCAAAAGTACCCGTTCCTACCACTGCCCCATCATGGATAATCAACCGTCCAGTATTAATCGTTAAGTTGCCAGCGGCTCCAGCATCGTAAGTTGTAGTCTTTAAGTCACCTTCGCTCACTTGCACAGAATCAGAGGCGTTGACTGTCAACTTTCCCCCTGCGCCCTGCTCCCGCGTAATCGATGACACTAGTCCCCCATCCCGAACAATCAACTGCTGCGTGTTAATATCCACGTTGCCAGCCGCACCAGCACCATATGTGTCAGTCCCCAAGATACTGGAGTCCTCACCATCTAGTGTCGTTCCGCTTACTTCCACAGAATCAGAGGCGTTGACCGTCAAATTTCCCCCCTGACCTGTGCTAAAAGTACCAGCTAATACGAATGAGCCATCCCGGACTATCACCTGCGAAGCTTGGAGAAGGATTCCGCCACCGTTCTCGTTCCCTTCGGTATCTGCCGTAATTCCTGATTCATCAGTGAGCGTAATGCGATTCCCTCGTACCTGGATATTGCCACCGCCCTTGCCACTGGCATCGACTGATGCAGCGTTGCTCAAAGATACATCGGCTAGTGCTACTCCATCGGGAAAACTCAGACGCAGGTTGTTGTCATCCAGATTCAGCCCGACTGTTCCTGATCCTGCTACTCCACCCAACTCAACTCGACCTGCCTCCGCTTGCAAAGAAGCGCCATTGATCTGCACATTGCCACCCACAAGGGCTAATGTTTCACCATTGGGCACTTGGAGTGTAGAATTTTGCACCTGAATACTTCCGGCATTACCTCCGTATTGCAAACCAAGGGGAACAGTCACGGTCAGCAGGGGGGTAGTTTGGGAACCAGTGGCACTAAACTGGGTACCATCAGCAAAGTTCAAGCTATTCGCTGTACTCCCAACGAAAGACCCGCCAATATTCAGCGATGCATTGGGACTCAAAATAATGCCGTTAGGATTGAGTAGAAACAGGTTGGCAGTACCGTTGGCAGCAATCAAACCATCAATGCTAGAGATAGAACCACCTGTTACACGGCTAAGGATGTTTTGAATCTCGCCTGCATTGTTGAAGTAGGCAATACCGAAGGTGGGTACAGAAAACTCACTAAAACTGTGGAATAAATTTGTCCCCCTAGTTGCTCCACCCTCAATTAGGAAAGCTCCGGGTATTGGGGATGTGACTAAAGAACTTTCACTTCCCAAGGTATTGTCACTGGCGATTTGACCCCAAGCATAATTCCCAGAAAAAGCGATCGCCTCACCTAATACCAAGTAACTAACTACGCTAAGCTTCCAGTATCTCTGTAATCCACCATTCATGCGCTTGAGTTTCAGCCATTTTTGTCTCATCAACGTTTTTCCTGTCCTGCTTAGGTTTGAGCCTATTCTAGGGTGAGAAACTTTCAATGTGTCCCAAGCGCAACTTTTTCCAACAGTTGGATTTGATGGTGAGCTGGATATGGCTGTGCGCGATCGGGACAATATCTAGTAAAGATTAAATAGAGAATAAAAGAGTTGATGAAGTTATTTCAGCCTCTCAAGTGCATTAATTGAGAATATTGTCAACATATAGCGAATGATGCTCAGGAGCATAGAAATGCAAAGCTTTACAACGAGTGCGTTTCAGGCTTTGTTTTCTGCCTAAAGTTAGAAACTCAAAGGAAAAGCAAAATCAGCAGTGAATATCGGCTCTGATGGTATATCATTGCGGTGAAATTCATCTATGAATAAAGGGCAATACTATGGCGCAAGCACCTGTCTCTCCCGTGGTGCTAGTCATCTTGGACGGCTGGGGCTACCGCGAGGCAACTGAAGGAAATGCCCTTGCCGCTGCCGAGACACCCGTAATGGACAGCCTTTGGGCTGCTTACCCTAGTACATTAATCCGGACTTCTGGGAAAGATGTGGGGCTACCAGAAGGTCAAATGGGTAACTCAGAAGTGGGTCACCTAAACATTGGTGCGGGGCGCGTGGTACCACAAGAACTAGTTCGTATCTCCGATGCTGTAGAAGACGGCACAATAAGAGAAAATACAGCGCTGGTGCAAGTATGCCAAGAAGTTAAGGGTCGAGCTAGTAAGCTTCACCTAGTAGGCTTATGTTCTGAAGGTGGGGTACATTCTCATCTCGATCATCTGCTTGGCTTACTAGATTTTGCCAAGTCCCAAGGGTTGTCAGATGTCTGTATTCACGCGATTACAGATGGTCGTGATACTCGACCGACTGATGGTGTAGAGGCGATTCAAAAGATTCAGGATCACATTGATCAGATTGGTGTTGGGCGCATTACCACTCTTAGTGGTCGCTACTATGCGATGGATCGAGATAAACGCTGGGATCGCGTCAAGCAAGCCTATGATGTCATGACTCAGGATGGTTCTGGGGACGGTCGTGCAGTCATTGAGGTCTTAAAGGCATCCTATGAGTCAGATATCACAGACGAGTTTGTCCAGCCAACGCGAATTGCTCCTGGGGCTGTAGAACCGGGAGATGGTGTGATCTTCTTTAACTTCCGCCCTGATCGCGCACGGCAGCTAACACAAGCTTTGGTTGACCCAGCGTTTAAGGGTTTTGATCGGGTTCAAATTCAACCTCTAACGTTTGCAACCTTTACTCAGTACGAACCATCATTCCCTGTCTTAGTAGCGTTTGAGCCTCAGAACTTGGATAACATTCTGGGGGAAGTGATTGCGAGGAACGGTTTACTCCAATTTCGTACCGCTGAAACCGAGAAATACGCCCACGTAACATACTTTTTCAATGGTGGTTTAGAACTGCCCTTTGATGGCGAAGATCGGGAACTCGTGCAAAGTCCGATGGTAGCCACGTATGATCGGGCACCTGCCATGTCAGCCGTAGCAGTAACGGATGTCGTAATCGCTGCGATTGAAAAGCGCATTTACTCTCTAATTGTGATCAATTACGCCAATACCGATATGGTGGGTCACACGGGGAACATGGAGGCTTGTGTCCAAGCGGTTGAAACTGTAGATCGATGTATGGGACGGCTAATCGAAAGCATTAACAAAGCTGGTGGTACGGCTTTGATTACGGCTGACCATGGCAATGCTGAATATATGTTCGATGAGGAAGGTCGCCCTTGGACAGCTCACACAACTAATCCTGTACCTTTTATTTTGGTGGAAGGGGAAGGATTGAAAATCCCTGGACATGGTACGGATGTTGTTCTACGCAGCGACGGATGTCTGGCGGATCTCGCACCGACGATTCTAGAAATCTTAAGACTGTCGCAGCCAATCGAGATGACTGGGCGATCGCTTCTTCAACCCACTGAGTTTGAAGTCCGGGCGAATCGAACACCCGTGCGCGTCTCTCTCTAACGAAAGGGAGTGGTTAGCTGCTAGCATTTAGCTATTATCGAGATTTTCACTTTTGGACTAGGCACACCTTTCGTGTCATTTCACGAGTGAATTAAGCTAAACGCTACTTGTTAACCACTCTTAATTTTCCCTCAGAGTTTTCGTCATGACGATTGATAACGTTCTAAAAATTGTTTGGGCAGTGTCTGCCTTGGGTTTGGTTATTTTGGTATTGCTGCATAGTCCTAAGGGCGATGGAATTGGGGGGATCGGTGGACAGGCGCAACTGTTTACAAGTACGAAAAGTGCAGAAACAGCCCTGAACCGAGTTACCTGGGCGCTTGCTGTTATTTTTATGGGGTTGACGGTAGTTTTGAGTGCAGGATGGTTGAATCAGTAGCAAGCCAAGGCTTTGAGTTAAATAACCTCTAACACATACATCCCAAAGACACTCATAGCAAAGGGAGTGTAAGTAGGGGAAAAATTGAGGAGAAGAGAACGTACTGCATTAAAGCTGAGGTGTCGCCAGAACAGCAACTGGAGATGCCTCATTTTGATTGGGACGGCGATCGCTTCCACTGTGTTGGTCATTTTTACTTCGTTACAAGTGGATGCTCAATTGCAAACCCCTGGATTTATCCCTGAGGGTAATCTGACATCCCAAAGCGCACCTCCCAAATTAAATGACTTCCTAGTAGCTGCTGAGTTATCCTCGTCTTCTTTACCAGTTCCTCAGGCTCACCCTTTACCTTCAACACTAGTGCAGTGGCAATATACTACTGGTGCAGGTGACTACTTTTCTGATGTCAAGCTGACTCCAGTAGGCTATTTGGTTTGGTTTCGGTTTCCCGTCAAGGTTTATGTGGCGCGACCACTAGACCAAGCTGAAGCATCCCCCAGTATCCAAAGGTTCGACAATTGGGTTGAGGCAGTATTACAGGCTGTACAGGAATGGGGTGTCTATTTGCCTTTAGAAGTGATTGCCCAACCAGAGGGGGCGGATATTTCAATTTTGCGATCGCGTCCTCCTCTACAAGCTTCCTTAAACCGCGAAACTGGACAATTTAATCTGCCTCGCGCTCGTTCTGCTGAAACTAACTACGAGTTTTACCTGAGTACCGCAGTGGATAGAAACATAGAAGCTGACACAGGAGAAAGTCAGGGAACCGCTTCGCATCAGATACCCCAACTGAATGCAACTCAGTCTGAACCAGTTTTATCCCAACGATTTACTATCCAACTCAGTCCTGACCAGACTGTTGAATATACCCTTGCAACTGCCCGCCATGAACTCGGTCATGCTTTGGGCATTTGGGGTCATAGTCCGCTAGAAACCGACACGATGTACTTTTCTCAAGTACGCAATCCGCCCCAGATTTCTGTTAGGGACATCAATACGCTTAAACGAATTTACGAACAACCAACCCGCTTAGGCTGGTCTTTGGTGTCTCAGCCTAGTAGAGAAGAGTAAGAATTACTAGTCTTGGTAAAATTGTTTCTCAAGCTGGGATAGTTTCTCATCAATTTCAAAGTGGTTGAACTGGTGCCAGGAATTCGCGATCGCTAAAATTTGCCCAATAACCGAATGTGCCTCCTGAGAATAAGAAACATCTGTTCTTCCCCAAGTGCCTTGGTCAATAGCGGTACATTCAATAACACCAAGGCTTTGCTCTAGTTCCTTTCTAGCATCTTGGAGTAACTGACCTAGCCTTTTAGCATTTCGTTTTTGCGCTTTGGCTTGTTGACGTGTAAGTAACATATTGATTTTTTTACCTCAACTGTTCATACTTCAACAGTAGAAAGCTCTAATCAGGGAAAAGAATGCAATATGCAACTGTTTGAAGTGAGTCAAGCTAGGCCAGAGAGTTATTGCACTCAAATTTAAGTTAGTGACTTATGGATAGATTAGTGCGATCGCCTTCACATTAAAGTCAAAAATGCAATCATGCAGACTTAGATCTATCAATAAAAACTAAACTAATTTCAACCATTAACTCTTCCTTAATTAGACAATCCTACTACGAATGAAGAGCTGCTATAACTCTTACAGAAACTATCCCATCGTTCGCCTGTTACTGAGAGCTGTCATCAAATCTGGTCTTAGGAATCGATCCTATGTAAGGAACACGTCTTTGTTGGTAAGGAACCTCTCTGGCATCAGGAACATTCCTGCTATATCCGGTGGCAATGACCGTGATTCTGACCTCATCTCCCATTTTGTCATCAACCACTATGTCAAAAATGATGTTGGCACTAGGATCGACAACCTCAGATATCGTTTCCACGGCGGCATTAACTTCACCATAGGTTAAATCACTACCAGAGGTGAGCTTAATGATGACACCTTTAGCTCCTTCAACAGAATACTCAAGCAAGGGAGAAGAAATTGCCGCCATTGCTGCTTCTCTGGCTCTCGACTTTCCGGAACCGACACCTATGCCCATCATTACTGAGCCTGCATCTGCCATCACACCTCGGACATGGGAAAAATCAAGACTAAATAAACCAGGATTACTAATAATATCGGAAATTCCTTGCACTGCTTGACGCAGAGCATCATCGGCAACTCTAAAGGCTTCTTGAGGCGGTGTCTGTTCAGAAATTACTGACAAAAGCTTGTTAAGAGGTATAACCACAAGCGTATCCACTCGGCTTTCCAAAGCGGCAATACCTTCCTCGGCTTGAGAGCTGCGTCTGCGTCCTTCATGGGTAAAGGGACGGCTGACAACACCGATAGTTAAGGCTCCCATTTCTTTTGCCACTTCAGCAATAATCGGTGCCGCGCCTGTGCCAGTGCCGCCTCCCATCCTGGCAACAATAAAAACGACATCAGTGTATCCTATTGCCTTAGCAATTTCCTCGCGAGATTCCTCAGCCGCCTTCTGTCCAATCGCTGGATTCCCACCTGCACCAAGCCCTCGCATCAACCTTTGTCCAATTGGCAATTGTTTTGCAGCAGATGAGGATTGAGTTAATGCATTAGCATCAGTGTCAACCTGCAAAAATTCGATGCCAGTTACCTCAGCCTCGATAATGCGGTTAACTGCTTCGCAACCTTCCCTGCAAACGCCAATTACTAAAATTTTGGTCAAGCTACCTAGCGCTATATTGTCACTCCCAATTTCTTGCTGGGGTATTTCTTTGGAATCATTGGTTGAAGCTAACTGAGATTCATTGTTATGATAAATTTGCACCGTGTCCGCGCACTCAAGAGCTTGTAGCTGTGCTTTGAGAGCGACAATATCTGCTTCTACCTCTGTGAGATCTATGGCTTGAGTTGGCAGCGTCTGAACTTGCTGATGTAGGGATTGAATGACTTGATGCACATCAGCGATCGCGTTTGTTATGTACTGCCGTGTCTGTTGGTAGGCTCGTTTTCGATTAACCAGATTCAGCGAAAGAGCCAGCGTCAGAGGCACTGCTGCATACATCATCTGACTTGACGTAGCTGCTGCAATGATTCCTAATGCGGAACTAGCTAGGGAAGCATATTCGGCTATTTCTAGCCAGGGTTGTTTAAGCATGGATTTATCTTTAAACCAACTGCCTTAGCGAAGCGGGGGCGCAGTTCCTCGCTCTTACCCCAGCGTTAACACTCCTGCTGGAAAATCTGCTACTAACCGCTTGGTTTGCAACCAACGTACACCCAAGAGAATGTTTTCCAGTTCATTGCTACCTAGGACTTCAATTGTGAATTCCTGTCCATCCAGAAGCATAGTTCCCTCATAAAGATTAAACCGTGCTTCTCCCCGTGCCGTTTGCATATCCCGTTGATCGCTATCAAGTAGCCACCCTAGACTCTCAGCGTCTTGGTTGTCAATTGCCAACCAACCCGTGAAGCCTGTATCTAAGAGCGCCTTGACTGGGATAACATCACCATCAGCAGCAATTAATCCAATCTCAAAGATTAACTCCCCCCTATCACTGAACTCTCCTGAAATCATATTCTGCCGCAAGTTCCAGTTTCATTGAGGCGCATGATAAGTCGCTTCTTATCAGGATGTTTCTCACGCGCATTTGCCCTTGCAACTTTTTCATCTAGATCGATGAAATAATCTCCGCTGTCCGGTTCGATAATGATAAACCAGTCGTAGTATTCCTCAATTAGCTCAGGTTGAACTCGATCAAAAATCAGGCGACAACGCTGATAAAATGCTTCATCTTCAGCTTTGCGTCTGGCTTTCTCTTCGGGTGATAGTTGGCGTTCGGGAAATACCCTGCCTAAACGAGCAGTACGGTTAGAAGATAGCTGAGTCATGTTGTGTTCTACCTGTTTAACAGTAAGGGTTTGTTTTTCATTGTCGCTCAATCTGAAATCTTCAACGCAGCAAACTCTTAATCTCTCGCCAAATCTGTGACTGCCCCGAATTAGAACGAGGATTAGTCAAAATCCCTTGACTAGGGCTAAACAAAAACGCCAGCATAAAAAAACTGAAAGCAACTAACACAATTGCGGGACCAGATGGCAGATTGAAAAAATAGCTCAGGTACATCCCGCTAATGCTAGCCATAACACCAATTGCAGACCCTAAAATCATCATTTGTTGCAGTCGCGTGACCAATAAGTAAGCCGTTGCTCCGGGAGTAATTAGCATAGCAAGAACTAGGATTACACCAACGGCTTTGAGACTGGCAACAATAGTTAGAGCAATCAAAATCATTAGACCAAAGTCAAGCAAGTTGGTTGGGAGTCCAGCCGCTTTTGCCCCAACTGGGTCAAAGGTATAAAACATCAATTCTTTGTACAGCAGCACGACAATTGAGAGGACAATTAAAGTAATAATCGCTGTATTGATCACTTCTTCATTACTAACACTCAAAATATTGCCAAAAAGGAAGTGATTAAGGTCTATTTTATTGTCTTTCTGAACAATAGTAATTAAGGTAATACCCAGTGCAAAAAAGGCAGAAAAGACAATGCCCATTGCTGCATCTTCTTTAATTTGCGATCGCGTCCGTATCCAAGCAATCACCATTGTGCTAATAATGCCAGCAATGAACGCCCCGACAAAAATATCAGCACCTACAATAAACGCGATCGCTAAACCCGGCAAGACAGAATGGCTAATCGCATCTCCCAACAAAGCAAGCCGCTGCACCATCAAGTAACTGCCTACCGTAGCGCAAACAATGCCAACTAAAACAGCAGTCATAAGAGATCGCTGCATAAAGCCGTATTGCAGCGGTTCAATCAACGCTTCTAGCATATGTTTGTTATTTGTGGTTGGTTATTTGTTGTTTGTCAATAACCATTTAAGCTGCTGCTTCTTCAGAGAAGAACACAACTTGACCCCCATAGGCGCGTTGCAGGTTATCCGCACTCAGCACCTGCTTGCGGGAACCACTGGCAATTATTTCTCGATTCAGCAGAATCAAGTCGTCAAAATTAGTAATTGCCTGTCCCAAATCGTGGTTTACAACCATTAGGGTTTTGCCAGCGTTGGCAAGTTCGTGGAAGATATCAAAAATTACGGCTTCAGTTTTTTTATCAATCCCTACTAAAGGCTCATCAAAGCAGAAAATCTCAGCTTCTTCAGTCAGTGCCCTAGCCAAAAAGACTCGCTGTTGCTGTCCTCCCGATAGTTGTCCAATAGGGCGATTGCGATAATCACTCATGCCAACGCGATCTAAAGCCTCTGCCGCTAAATGCCTTGACACCATTGAATAGCGACGAAACCAGCCAGTTTTCCGCACTCGACCCATCAGCACCACATCCCACACTGTTGCAGGATAAGTCCAGTCAATTTGCGATCGCTGTGGCACATACGCCACCTTCTCCAACTGCTCCATCAAGGGTTTCCCCTTGTACATCGCCGTTCCACCAGTTGTCGGAACTAACCCCAGCATGGCTTTAATCAGGGTACTTTTTCCTGCACCATTGGGACCAATAATTCCTGTGAGTCGCCCTGGTTTGATATCGCAGTTGACATCCTTCAGAGCCTCTACCATGCGGTACTGCACACCCAATTGCTGAACTGTAACGCTTTCCATCTGTAACCCCTAGTTATCTACCTGTTGCTCATCTCTACTTGGTTGAACTGACTGTACGGAAAGTGGCAGTTTCCATGGTGGAGCTTTTCCAGAAAAAAGAATATGAAAGAAATATGAAAGTAGCTTACTGTAAAAAATGAAAGGAATATGAAAATAAATGTATCAATTGTATGAAAGTAGTAACTCAATCCCCAGGCAGAAAATACGGATGGTTGGCAGTTGGGCTAATCTTCGCCCTTTGGATGAGTGGGTGCAATTCAACATCTACCGACCAGAACACTTCTAGTGATGACGATAAGCCGAAGGTTGTGTCTACCAGCACAATGATTACCGACTGGACAGAACAAGTAGGAGGAGACGAGATTGAACTCACAGGTATCTTAAAACCAGGAGCTGACCCTCACGTTTACGAGCCAGTACCAGCCGATAGTATTGCCTTGGAGAAAGCCGATTTGATTCTCTACAACGGCTACAATCTGGAGCCAGGGCTAATTAAGTTGATGAACTCAGCAGGGGCTAATGCCAAGAAGTTTGCCGTTGGGGAAGTTGTGCAGCCTTTAGATTTTAATTACAAAGGGAGAAAAGAGCCTGACCCTCATGTTTGGGGTAATGCGAAAAATGCGATCGCAATGGTCAATGCGATTCGTGACCAACTCATTGCACTTTCACCCGAAGACAAACAAGAATTTACAGACAACGCAGCGCAACTTACCAATGAATTAAAGCAACTCGATACCTGGATTAGCCAACAGATCCAAACAATTCCACAGAATCAGCGCAAGCTAATCACAACCCACGATGCGTTTCAATACTATTCCCGCGCTTACGGTATACCAGTAGCAGGTACCCTAATTGGCATCAGCACAGAAGAACAACCCAGTGCCCAGACAGTGAAAAGCTTGTCGGACTCAGTCAGACAAACTGGGGTCAAAAGCATTTTTGCAGAAACAACGATTAATCCAGCGTTGATTAAAACTGTGGCTGAGGAAGCTGGAGTCAAGTTAGCGTCGCGAGAACTCTACTCTGATTCAATCGGCGCACCAGGCGGTGAAGCGGATACCTATGTCAAAATGCTTGTAACGAATACACACACCATTGTCGAAGCATTAGGTGGAAAATACACGGCTTTTGAGCCAGCAGGAGAACAGAAAAAGACTTCTGTGCAATAGAGAGATAGTATCTGCTAGGAGATATTGGTAGTAATGCATAGTAATGGTAACCTAGCAAGCTAAGAACTTTAATCATTACAGACGGCTCAATGTACTGTTCCAAGTGCCAATTAACTCAAATCATCCAATAGGGGCATACGCACTACGGCAAATCCCGATTCCGTTGCTCCCTTTTTTTATTCCAATGCCCAAATATTTGCCTGAGGTTATAATCAATTAGGTTTAACCTACCTTATAGCTTCTCCCGCAACTTTCATGTGACCACGCCAAGAAGCATGGTATGTGTATTTTTCTATGTTTTCTACTTCAACCTGCGGCAGATTATCCTCTGGTAGTGTAGGTGGGAAAGGTGCTGTTTGATCACACGCTCGGAACAAGCTTGCTTCGAGATATTCTAGCTTGCCATTCACATCATATACAGCCCTTTTAACATTGAGCGCCCCCGCGCCCCATACCTGGCATCCTAACTTGCCATGAGAAGGGTCTGAGTACAATTGGCGTGAGTAAGTAATTACATCTTCTATGGGTGTTGAGCCAGCTTCTCCAAAGGTATAGGTTCCTGGAATTAATTTACTTCCTGGCAGCGCAATTTGAATTTCCGCAACATTGCCTCTGGCAGGTGCGGCTGCCCCCTGTTGACATGCTCTAATCGTGTCTGATTGACATTGCTGCTCAGGTATGCTGGAAACTTGCAAAAGATATTTGATAGTATTACCCTGATTGATCAGAGTAATATCGAGAGCGCCGTTATTGTCGTGAGTAATAGACTCTGCATAGTTATCTGGATTTGTCTGGACTGAAGAGGGAAAGTCCACATGGGTTTCAAAATGAAATTCTTTTGCATCCAGATGAATTATCTGATGTTCCTTGCTGGAAAACTTTGAAGATATCTGATCGTTGGGCTGAAATTCTTGTTGATAAGTCATTTTAGGTTCGTCGTTTGGGTGTTGAACTCTTTCTTGAGCAAACGGTTTTGAAACAGCTAGTAAAGTAAATATAAAAGCTGTACTAAAAAAAAATATAATGTAGTACTTTTTAAAATATCTATTCATTGTCAAACCTCCGACTTTCCCCTACCTATTTTACTGATTCAATTCAACCCTCTTAAGCTAACAAGCCTCTCAAAATGAAGTTATCAAGATTGCGAAAGCAATAGCCCTATTGATGAAGTATTTTTCTTCTAAATGCGCTCATTAATTTTTATTGATTAAGTAGTTAGTCCAGGAGGGGATGAGACTCGCAATTAAGACATAGGTGTAGGGTGAGCAATGCCCACCCTAAATTATTTTTGTAATGTCTATCGACGATTAACCTCCTCTAGACAATAGAAACAGGGGAAGCCGCTCCAATCGTAAAATTCTGGAGGAAAATGATCGAGTCAGTTGTAGAATTAAAGCCAGATACTGCGTCATTGAGAGCGATGAACGTTCCGCTTTGACCAGTAACGGTAAATGCTCTAGCACTATTGCCTCCAAACACACCACTAGTCAGTACACCAGAGATAGCAGCTGCACTCAAACTAGCTGCGGTACCAATAAAGGTAGTGAGCGTTGCTGCAAAGATAGAACTAGGAGCATCAATTTGCTCACCACTAGTGTAGTCAGTAATGACATCATAATTGGCTAACAAGGAATCGCTCAGAGCTGTGTAGGTGAATTTATCAATGCCACTCCCACCAGTTAAGGTATCTTTCCCCGCTCCGCCAATCAGGATGTCGTTACCAGAATAGCCTAGCAGAGTGTCATTGCCGGCTTCGCCGTAGTAAGTTTCGTTGCCGGTGTACCCATAAATGAAGTCATTGCCATTGCCGCCGTAGAAGGTGTCGTTGCCCAAGGAGGTGATGTTGAGGTAGTCGTCGCCGTCACCAAGGTAGATTCGGTCATCGCCATTCCCACCATCAACGGTATCATTTCCGGCACCGCCGTAAATTGTGTCAATGCCATCCCCACCGTTGATGGTGTCATTTCCCACCCCACCATCGAGGATATTGTTACCGCTACTGCCAGTGAGAGTATCGTTAAAACTCGAACCCGTCACATTTTCAAAGTTGACAATAGTGTCACCGATGGCATCACCACCACTCACTGTATTCGTGGCGAGGTTGACACTCACTCCTGCCGTAGAGCCGACGTAGGAAAGAGTATCAGTATTTGCACCTCCATCCAGAGAATCTGCACCAGCGCCACCGTTAATCGTATCGTTGCCGGAAGACCCCCACAGAGTGTCATTGCCAGCCTCGCCGTAGTAGGTTTCGTTGCCGGTATACCCATAAATGAAGTCATTGCCATTGCCGCCGTAGAAGGTGTCGTTGCCTCCGGAAATGATGTTGACGTAGTCGTCGCCGTCGCCAAGATAGATGAGGTCATTGCCATTCCCACCATCAACGGTATCATTTCCGGCACCGCCGTAAATTGTGTCAATGCCATCCCCACCGTTAATGTTGTCGTTGCCAGCACCAGCGTTGAGAGTATTATTAGCACTACTGCCAATCACTGTGTCATTCCCGCCTCCGGTAAGGATGTTCTCAAAGTTGAGAATCTCCTCGTCATAGAAGCCTGGGAAGGATGCAACTCCAGTTGCGAGATTGTAAGTGCCTCCACCACTCCAGTGTGTGTAATTGACGGTGTCGATACCAGCACCACCATTCATGTAATCATCGCCTCCACCACCGCTGATGGTATCATTGCCATCGCCGCCGTTGAGGGTGTCATTGCCATCACCGCCGTTGAGGGTGTCATTGCCGCCATTGCCATTCAGGACGTTGTTAGCGCTGTTGCCGACAATTGTGTCGTTCCCCGAACCACCGTTGGCGTTTTCGATCAACGAGCGAACATCGCCATTGTACTGAAGCGCGTTGAACACATGACCACGAGCATAATTGCCGTTGCCAAGATTGGCGTTTTGGAAGTTACCACTAGCATCCAGGTCAGACCAACCGCCTGGTGTCAGGTCAATTGATTGATTAGTGGTGTAGTTCGAGAAGTCGTAGGTGTCGATCCCGTTACCATCCCAGATTGTGCGGAAGATGCGGTTGGCAGCCGGTGTACCTTGTCCGACGCCATTGACAAACATCTCCCCCGTGGTGGTGGAGAAGGTGTAAGTGGTGTTGGTGGAGTTGTAGCCAAACCACGCACCGTACATATGCTGAATCGCAGCGATGTCGTACATCATCAGCGATTGTGCATATCCCCCATACTCGTTAGTGTATCCGCCGGTGGTCGAGGCACCCACATATGACCGGTAGCTCATAATCGAGAACTCCATTGAGTCGCGGTCGGAGTTCATAGCGACGTTGCGAACACCACCAGTCTCATGAGGGTGCTTCAGACCCAGTGCATGACCAAACTCATGCCCAAAGGTGAGATAGGCATAGTTACCGATGGTCGGGCTGTTGTAGTCACGCGGGTTAAACCATACATCGCCCCCTTCAACAGAAGAGCCATTAGGGTAATAGGCGTAGGCTGTGCCTGGGTCGTTAGACTCTGCCATGCGGATCGTTGCATCGCGATCGCTGGCACCAGTCAGTTCAAACGGGCTGAGTAAGGAGACATTGTAGAACTCCCCCCCTGTCCCTATCCATCTCCGCGCAGCAGCTCGCTGAGTTTCGTTTAGCGTTTGGAAGCTAGCTGCATGAGTCGCACGGTTTGCATAACCAGACTCATAGTCATTGATGCTGTCAGTGAAGCTAAAGCTCACTGAGGTAGATGTCCACCTAGTCCCAATCAGTAAACCATCAATGTTATTGTTGCCTGTTGCTGTTACGGTCGTTGTTGACGTGGGAACTCCAAAGGTCATTTTCTATATCCTTTTTTGGTTTCAAGGAAAAATTTATATTCCTGCATGACATAAGGAATAACCCACGCCTGATCGCACTGTCGGTGAGAAAAAGTGAGTTATTTTTGTAAACTTTTTGCAACTTTCGCGTAATACCCAGCAAATATGCAGATGAATCAACAACAGGTCAAGATAGCTGGCAATGACGGAACAAGATGCGATCGCTTTAGCCGATACGCTTTTACAGCCTGCTAACCGAGGACAAAGACTCACTATCAACAATCGCCAAAATAATATCCCACTATTGGGGGATGTAAACCTTTTGTAAATTCGCTGAGCGGCAACCTGAAGAATCCGGTAAATTTAACCATCATTCAAAATAACTAGCAATGACGGAACAAGAAGCGCTTACCCTAGTCGATACTCTGTTACACACTGCCAACCAGAGGCAAGGACTCAACGATGTTCAATCGGTAGTCTTTCTGGAAACTTGGACGGGAACCTCTTACCGGGAGATTGCCGAGCAGTCAGGTTATGAATACGACTACATCAAACAAGTCGGTTCGCACTTGTGGCGATCGCTCACCCAATCCCTTGGCGAACCTGTCTCGAAGCGCAATCTTCAAGCTGTTTTGCGTCGCTACCAACAGTTGCAACAAGCTGCAACTACATTACCCATCATTCAAGATAGGCAAGATTGGGGAGAAGCGCCCGATGTTTCCCGATTTTACGGTCGGCAAGGGGAACTACAAACGCTAGAAACCTGGATTCTTGAGGACTGCTGCCGTGCAATTGAAATCTTCGGACTCGGCGGGATGGGCAAAACTGCCCTCTCGGTGAAACTCGCTCAACAACTACAATCCCAATTTGACTGTGTGATTTGGCGCAGCTTACAGCAAGCACCGCTCTTAGAACTCATCGTCAGCGAAATTTTACCCATTTTAGTGGGTTCAGAGGTCACAATCGACAACTCAATCGATACCCTAATGAAACAGTTGCGCTCAAAACGCTGTTTGTTAGTCCTCGATAACGTTGAGTCGATCTTGCAAGACGGAAATCGCAGTGGACAGTACCAACCGGGTTATGAAGCCTACCACCAGTTATTCGATCGCATCTGCGATGAACCTCACCAAAGTTGCCTGATTATCACCGGACGAGACAAACCAGGCGGATTCGCCCTGCGGCAAGGAAAAAAACTCCCCGTGCGATCGCTACAACTGCAAGGACTCGCAGGCGCAGAAGGTCAGCAAATCCTCATCGCCAAAGGCTTAGAAGCTACAAAATCCCAGAGTCAAACCCTTGTTAATTACTTTGGTGGCAACCCCCTTGCGATTAAGATTGCTGCAACAACGATTCAAACGCTATTTGGCGGCAATATTCAGGGATTTTTAGCCCAAGGAAGCCATGTTTTTAGCGATTTGTGGGACTTACTCGATCGCCAGTTCGAGCGCTTATCTGCCCTGCAACAACAAATTATGTACTGGTTGGTGATTAACCGAGAAGCGGTAATGCCCGCAAAATTACAGGAAGAAATCCTGCCCAAAGTACCTCTGCGAGAGCTACTAGAGGCATTGGAGTCACTTCAGGCGCGATCGCTTATTGAAACCGCAGACACAGGTTTAACGCTACAACCCGTGATTATGGAGTATGTCACGGAACGCTTCATTCAGGCGCTCAAGCGAGAGGTTACTACAAACGAACTCACTATTCAAAACCGATGCTTAATTGAATCCCAGACTCAAGACTACCTACGCGATCCTCAAATTCAACTGATATCTTCGTGAATCCAGGTGTTAGCAAAATATACGCTCTACTCTTTCTCCAGAAGGCTTTGCCAACGGAGCGGCAGGAGAAAGAGCTAGCGCATTCACTCAACCACTAGATTGAAGCGTAAAGAAAAGCGATCGCTCAATCATCAACTAGAACCAGAACGCTTCATGGAATGAACAGCCGACCGACTCCCATATAGTTTTCAATATCAAGCAAAATCTCAAGGAGACGATCGACACAGCGATTCCGGTAATCTCGTTCATCTAGCAATCGATCCAAACTTCCAATCGTAATAACAGGGAGCGAATTGGGCGTGTTTTCTTCACGAAGGACTTGCTCTAATGACTCCTCACCTTTCATGCTCCGATTTGCCGTCATCAAAATCATTTGGTTTGCTTCAGCAATTCGCCAAACCATGCGGTCGCTGCTATCAATCGACAACTCCATCTCTTTGAAGGTAACAAAGCGGATCGGTAGTAACTCAAGCCAGCCTTGATTAGCAATATTACCCAACAGAATCAGTGCATGTCCCTCAAGATTATGGTCAATGAGGAAAATCATGCCTTCGATTCATGTCTGGCTTTCTGTGCTTGAAGCTTTGCCCAAAGTGCCTCTCGACCTGGCTTTGGTGGCATTGCCGCAATCCGGGCAAAGTGTTCGCGATTGCGTTCTTCCCAGTACTGCCGTATTTCTTCTGCTTCCTTTAAAACAGTTTGATACTCGGCTTCTACTTCAGCACGATTTGCCTCAATATAAAACAAGGCAGCATTAACTTGCTCATCTGTCAAGTTGAGCATACCGCGAATAAACTTAGGTGGATACTCAGCAGTCACGTAATCCATCACATCATAGAGGGTGATGCGCGTTCCTGCGATCGACAGTCCACGTTCTGTACGGATGATGCCTAGTTGTTCATTGGATGCCGGAGTCATACCCAGAATCTACTTCTACTAGATACCGCCTTCATAGTACCTCACGAAAAAAGCAAGGAGGATAACAAAAACCAAGTGCGATCGCCTAATCTGTTAGTTTTCACACAGTCTGACGAAGTGTTAAACCTTATAAGCTCTCGATGAACTCTTCAGGAGTAACTTGCGCTTGCTTAAGAATACCGCTTAGTGTACCTATCTTCAGTTCTCGATGCACGGGGACAACACATCCAATCTCGCCATCTGCGGTTTTCCTCTTCATCACAACATGGCTACCAGTTTGTCGAACTTGCTCAAAACCCAAACATTCTAGTGCCCGAATCGCTTCTCTACTTGAGATTCGTGGCAATCTAGGTATAGCTAACTTCAATGCTGGTCACATATCTTGGAGATGTTGCAGGTAAAGGAAATTCCTCTAAGTAAAGCCGTGTAGCTTCTTTCAAACCAGCGATCGCCTGCTCAATGGTTTCCCCCTGATCAACTGTGCCAACTTCTGGACATTCAGCGATATACATATCCTCTTCTTTATACACAATGACTGTAAAGCCACGAGTTTTCATTGTGTTTTATCCTTAAAGCCTTTTTAGCAAGCATAACATCACCCTCCTCCATCTCTCTTCGTAATCCAAGCGTTAGCAAAGTATACGCTCTCTAATCCTTCTCCAGAAGGCTTTGCCAACGGAGACGAATTGGGTGGGTTTTCTTTATTCAGTTAGAGCGACAAAGAGGCTATCTCCCCATAGCGATTTCTAAGAAAATGCCTTTAATTTTTCTTAATATCTTAATAATTTGATAAAAGTGAAGAAGGAGTCGCTGGCAGATAAAAGGATGGCTATAGACTATCCGAATATAGATATTGCGCCGTTGATCGATCATGCACTGCTCGATCCAGCCGCAACAGCAGAGCAAGTCGAAAAGTGTTGTTATGAGGCAGAGCGGTTTGGCTTTGCCGCTGTGTGTGTGTACCCAGTTTATGTGAAACAAGCGGCTGATCTGCTTTACGGTAAAGCACCGAAAGTTTGTACAGTGATTGGTTTTCCAACAGGGGCAACAACACCAGCCGTGAAGCTCTACGAAGCGCAAGAGGCTACAGATAATGGTGCAACAGAGCTAGATGTAGTTATTCACATAGGTAGCTTAAAAGCTGGAAAAACCAACGAACTGTATCGGGAAATTGCCCAAATTTGTGAGGAAACCGAGCAAACTGTCAAAGTGATACTAGAAACTGCTCTGTTGACAGATGCCCAAAAGCGTCTTGCTGCGGAACTATGTATGGATGCAGGAGCACAATTTCTCAAAACCAACACCGGCTGGAACGGAGGTGCTACAGTTGCTGACGTTCGCCTCTTAAAAGAGGTTACACAGGGACAAGTTGGCATCAAAGCAGCAGGAGGCATCCGCACCATTGAACAAGCCTATGATTTAGTCCTTGCTGGTGCAACGCGCTTGGGCACATCTCGCGGACCAGAGTTGCTTCGGCAGCTCACGTCGCGAGACGAGGAGGAACATTCTTGATTTTGAACTAAAGAACTAGGAATTGCTAGCACGTTTGGTATTAACCTGGCTGTCACTGATTCTTTGGTCTTTAATTCAAAATCTACTCGCCTATCCCTCTTTGAGTAAGCGAGGAAAAGTAAAACCCAAAATCAGTGATGAGTCGAACCTACAAAGCCACTGGAATCAATCTTAAAAGTATGCCGCTGGGAGAAGCGGACAGATTAGTGACAGTCTTAACACGGGAGTTTGGGCTGATTCGGGTAGTGGCACCGGGCGCACGTAAGCAGAACTCGAAACTGGGAGGCAGAAGTGGCTTGTTTGTCGTTAATGAGCTGCTGGTTGCCAAAGGGCGATCGCTCGACAAAATTACCCAAGCTGAAACCCTAGAATCATATCCCGGCTTAAGTAAAGATCTCAGTAAGTTGGCGGCAAGTCAATATCTGGCAGAATTAGTCCTCTGTCACGCCTTGAGCGAGCAACCGCAGGAGGAACTCTACGCCTTGCTCAATGAACATCTACGGCGTTTGGAGTACTTACCCAAGCCTTCTACTGACAAGTTGAAGACAGCCTCGGTACTGGCGCACTTATCCCACGGAGTCTTTCACCTACTAGCGTTAGCGGGTGTCGCTCCTCAAGTTCAAGTTTGTTGTGTGACGCAGCACTCGCTTAAGCCAGATTTTACTTCTCCGGATTGGCGGGTTGGTTTTAGTGTCGATGCGGGTGGTGCTGTCAGTTTGGCAGACAATAACTCTGTAGCCCAAAGTTTGCCCCGTCCAGTTCTCGCCAGAGGAGGAACAATCGCTCAGACAACTACCAGCGATGCGATCGATGTTCAGATACCTCCTCCCCCACGGCTGAACGCGAAACTCACTGCCTTGGAGTTGACGCTGCTCCAAAAACTAGCGGAAGCCCAATTGCCTCAGCTTAATACTCTGTTGCCACAAGGAGGTTTATTTACTGTTGATGCTATGGATACAGCCTGGGTGAAAGTCGAGCGAGTTTTACGGGATTATGCCCAGTATCACTTCGGTCGAGCAATTCGCTCAGCAACGTTAGTCGATGCTTTATCTATCCCTGACTTTTGAATGTTCCACCTATTAAAACGGTTTAAGGTCAATTCGATCAGGGTTTGATTTATTACAAAAAGAGAGAGAATGCGATTATCTGAATCAGAACGAGCAATAACATATTCTTCTAAAAAAATATCCGATCCTATGGCGAAGTCAAGCTCCCCTGAAGCCGAACTAACGCCTGCCCAAGCCAAGGGTTTTCTACCAGACACGGATGAAGCCCTTGTCGAACCACTAAAACGGGGATTTGTTCCGGTTCTAAAAAACCGTAACTTCCTAACGCTGTGGAGTGGTCAGGTCTTCTCTCAACTGGCAGATAAGGTTTATCTGGTGCTAATGATTGCGATCATTGCCAGCCGTTTTCAAGACGCAAATCAAACGATCAGTGGCTGGGTATCAGCACTGATGATTGCGTTTACAATCCCGGCTGTGTTGTTTGGTTCAGTGGCTGGGGTTTTTGTAGACCGATGGTCGAAAAAGGCTGTGCTAGTAGTAAGCAACCTCCTGCGAGGCATCCTAGTCTTGGCAGTGCCAATATTGTTGTGGATTACTCAAGACTGGAAACCGCTCTACAGTTTGCCTGTAGGTTTCTACGTGTTGCTGGGGATTACTTTTTTGGTGTCCACACTAACACAGTTTTTTGCTCCGGCAGAGCAGGCGGTGATTCCACTGATTGTGAAGCATCAAAACTTGCTTTCAGCGAACTCGCTGTATACGACAACGATGATGGCATCGTTGATTATCGGCTTTGCAGTGGGTGACCCGCTCCTCGCACTGACCGATAGCCTGGTGCGTTGGCTAGGGTTTGAGTGGGATTTTGGGAAAGAATTATTGGTAGGTGGCTCTTATGCGATCGCAGGCTTACTATTACTACTCCTGAAAACAGGTGAAAACAGAGATGAGCCTGAAGGAGAGGTGCCTCATGTCTTTTCAGACATCCGGGATGGTCTACGCTATCTCAAACACAATCGGCGTGTCCGCAATGCTTTAGTGCAACTGGTGATTCTGTTTTCCGTCTTTGCCGCTTTAGCTGTTTTAGCCGTGCGCTTGGCGGAAACCCTCCCCGGTATCAAGACGTCTCAGTTTGGCTTTTTATTAGCCGCTGGTGGCGTTGGTATGGCTTGTGGTGCCGCCATTCTGGGACACCGGGGTCAACAGGTTTCCCATACCAAACTCAGCCTATATGGTTCTGTGGGTATGGCTGCATCGCTTATCGGGGTGTCCGTATTTACCCATCATCTCTGGCTCACGTTACTAATGACGACGCTTTTGGGGGGTTTTGCGGCGTTGGTCGGTATTCCGATGCAGACGACGATTCAGGGAGAAACACCGCCAGAGATGCGAGGAAAGGTGTTTGGTTTACAAAACAATGCAATCAATATTGCCTTGAGCTTACCGTTAGCTTTAGCAGGTTTTGCCGAGACTTTACTGGGGTTGGAGACAGTATTTTTAGGTTTAGCGACACTTGTAGTCGCTGGAGGCGTCTTAAACTGGTATATTTCCCGTACAGGATCATCTATGTCACCCAACGCTGACAAATAGAGACTCGATAAACAATCTGAATGCATATCGCCTGGATCGGAAAAAAAACACCATTTTGTGGCAACGTAACTTACGGTCGAGAGGTTACTAATGCACTACTAGACCGGGGTCACCAAGTCAGTTTCCTTCACTTTGCCCAGGAAGAAGCCGACGATCGTACTTGGTCTGGCTGTCAGGAAGTGTCGCTGCCTTTCATCTACAAGTCTCAGGTTTACACCATACCCACGCTCAAAGCGAGTAAGGTGTTAACGCGATCGCTCAAGCAGCTGCGACCTGATCTCGTTCATGCCTCTCTGACGTTGTCTCCTTTAGACTTCCTACTCCCAGAAATCTGCGAGGAACTCAATATCCCGCTCGTCGCTACCTTTCATCCACCTTTTGATGGTAAGCGGCGAAACCTCAAGTCAGGAACGCAACTTTTCACCTATCAACTCTATGCGCCATTTCTAGCGCACTATGACCGGGTAATTATCTTTTCTCAGCTTCAGCGGAATTTCCTCGTGCGCTTAGGTGTACCCTCCCAGAAGCTGGCTGTTATCCCGAATGGAGTTGATGTCCAAAAATATTCTCCGGGTTCATCCAACTTCAAGTCACAACTGAAAGCTCAACGCTTGTTTGTTTACCAAGGTCGAATTTCTACCGAGAAAAATGTCGAGGCACTACTCAAAGCTTGGAAGCAATGTGAACTTGGCGAATCTAGCCAGCTAGTGATTGTGGGTAACGGCTCACTCTGGGCTTCTTTGATGCCCTTTTATGGAGAAGAACACGGCATCATTTGGCTGGGATTTGTTGCAGATGAACAGCGGCGAATCGACATTCTGCGGGCAGCAGATGTGTTTATTTTGCCATCTCTTTTGGAAGGACTGTCCCTATCCTTACTAGAAGCGATGGCTTGTGGCGTTGCTTGTGTCGCAACCGATGCGGGTGCAGATGGGGAAGTTTTGGAGAATGGCGCAGGTGTCGTTCTCAATACTCATCGGGTAACCTCCCAACTACACACTCTTTTGCCTCAGTTTCGTGATCACCCGGAGTGGACAGCGTTACTAGGACAAAAGGCAAGGGCGCGGGTTTTAGAGCGCTACACCCTTAGTGACAATATCACCCAGCTCGAAGCTCTGTATGCTGAGGTTTTACAACTGCGACGTGTACAGTTGAGTAGTCGTGCGTAGCAGGTGTATTGAACGTGTTCTTCCCTTTGCCGTCGTCTTGAAGACTAATCAGCCAACTGATGATGCAAAGCGCCAAAGATAAAACGGCGGAGTTACTTGTATATCGCTACTTTATGGCTAGAATCTTCTAGCTACGTTAGATAGACGTGCTAATTCATTCAGATCTTGGCGCAGACTCACCCACTCGCGTTCAACACTAGTGTTTAGACGTTGGCGACGTATGAAATTGTCGATTCTTGATGCCTGATTGAGTACTTCTTGAACATTGTCTGAGATTCTTTGACCTCTGTCGAAGCGATCGCGTAGACCTTTTGTTGCTTCTTCAAAGTCTCTGACAAACTGGTTGATGTTATCTTCCCGATTAGAGCCATTCAAACGGCTGTCATCGAGGGTAGAGTCCAGAGAATCACGAAGTCGATCAGTACGGTTCTCGATTCGATTGAGAATCTGCTGAGTTGACCCATTTAACGCAGGACGCTCAAAACGGTCTGCTAGTATCAACGGCATTGCCTCGCTGAGATTTTCAACAGCTAGCGCAGCTTGGGTAGAGGAAGCGGCATAAGCCTGAGTAGGTGCAATGACGTAAATTGCACTAGAAGCCACCAGAACCGTTCCTATAGTTAAAACCTTTGAGAGTTTCATTTTGGTTCCTTGAGTGAGGGACTACCAATGTGCATGAACTACTCTCAAAGTACTTTCAGAGAATCGCTAGAGTCTTCACCCAATCGATTCACCTGAATGGATGAAATTTTTATTCTACTTTCCTAAGACCTTGATAAACTTCTGTCGAAAAAAAAATTAGGGAAAGTAAAGGGTCTAGCCCTTTCCCTTTCCCCTATTGAGCTAATAAAGTGCAAAGGTATTACTAAAAAAGGAATCCAATCCGGCTTTATGCGTTACATAAATGCCAATCTCCGCTTCTTGACCAAATAATTTCCTTGATTATCTAATGGACAACTTGGAGCTAGAAACCTGTGTTTTTCAAAGGTCAAAGAACATTTGATTTTTCAGAGATGAACTCAACATTTTGGTGAACCTTGCCATTTTTTTGATTGGTATGACCATTCCCATTGCGGGGCTGAATTACGCCATATCCACCATGGTTACGCTCGTAAATCACGTTGATCTCGTCGGTTTTAGCATTCCGAAACATATAAAAATCGTGATCTACCAGTTGTAGTTGTTCTAAAGCTTCCTCAATAGTCATCGGTGGCATGGCAAAATACTTCATGCGTAGCACTTCACTGGGTAGTTCAGGAGTGCGATCGCCAATTAGATCTGGAGCTACGGGTATGTCATCAACGATTACACCAGTCTTCGGCTGCTCATGAGTTTTCCGGTGTTGTAGCTTCTCTTTATATTTTCGTAGCTGGCGATGAATCTTATCTGCAACTAAGTCAATGCTGGCGTATAAATCTTCGCTACCTTCTTGAGCACGAATTACTGTTCCATTGGCATAAATCGTCACTTCAGCAGTTTGCTTAGAATTTATCCGGGGGTTTTTCGCCACAGATAAATGTACATCCACCTCGGTTGTCATTGTCTGAAAGTGACTGACAGCCTTTTCAATTTTTTGATGTACATACTCACGGATTGCATCAGTGATGTCGATGTTTTTGCCCTGGATCACTAGCTTCATACTGATTACTCCATCATGTACTGTTTGAGTCGAAAAGGGCGGCGGTGGCTAGACTTGCCGCTCTTTGGAGAATACTTTCATTGTAGGACTCAGCTTTTTAGCACCAAGACGAGATTAAGAAAACGATAAGCTTCAGGTTAACTCTTTACACAAGTCTTCACAAGGAGAAGGGAACGTGCAGCGTCGATGCTTGTTAGATAATCAAGGGGTAGTGCCTTATTCTGTAGCTTGGGACTGGCAGCGATCGCTTTTGGAAGAACGCATCAAAGACGCTAGTCTTGATGATGTCCTCCTCTTACTGGAGCATCCACCTGTTTATACCCTAGGTCAAGGAGCGAGTCTAGAATTTCTCAAGTTCAATCCGAGTGAAGTGGCTGTAGAGGTTCATCGAGTTGAACGCGGTGGTGAAGTGACGTATCATTGCCCAGGACAGCTAGTCGGTTACCCGATTTTGAATCTGCGGCATTATCAGCAAGACTTGCACTGGTATTTGCGACAGTTGGAAGAAGTCTTGATTCGGCTATTGGGTAGCTATGGACTAAAAGGCGATCGCATTGCTGGAATGACTGGCGTTTGGCTAGAAGGACGTAAAGTTGCCGCCATTGGCATCAAAGTATCTCGGTGGATTACCATGCATGGCTTTGCCTTAAATGTTTGTCCTGACCTTACAGGCTTTCAGCAGATTGTACCTTGTGGGATTGCCAATAAACCTGTGGGTAGTCTCGCTCAGTTTATCCCAGGTATTTGTGTAGAGGACGTGCGAACGTCTGTTGCCGCTGCCTTTGCAGAGGTTTTTGGCGTTGAACTCATCCTTCATCCTTCCAAAAACTTCAAGCACTAAGCTTTTCTTCCCAAAGTCGCCGGAGAAGTTTGCCCTCCTGCCGAAGTTCTCTTAATCTTTTGTTATCGTTTTCTAAGTAAAAGGTTTCTTCAAGCTTGCCAAATTTGATTACTAGTTTATTTGCCTCAATCATTTGGTAATCAAGGATTCGAGGACTATCACCACTTAAGCTTTTATTGGTGAAAACTAAATTTGGCTGATTAGCATCAACACACCAAGACATCTGTCCAGATTCATCTTTAATTACATAGTTCCAAGCCATTTTTACTCCAAATTCCGCTTCACTAAGCTGGTGAATTTGGCTAATTGCAAGGAGTTCCTGCTCATCGAGTAAACTGACTTTTACCTTAACGAGCTTAGAAACCCAAATTCCTTTGGAGCGAAACCAAAAATCATATAACTCCTGATGAAAAAACATAGACACCTCTTTGTATTCTTACTTGGTATAAAGTAGACCAAAGCTAATCTTTTGGTTAGTTAATAGGTGCAATGAGTAGCTCAAGTCCACTAGTGAATTCTTCAATCTAACGAGTTATATTTCCGCCAAGTTGGAAAAATGATGCAGTATCCAATGAGAAATCGGAAGTTTTTCTAAATTTCTTACGGATGAAGTAAACACGCTGCCGAAGAGAAGAAGATAATAATGCTCTTTCATTGTTGCCTCAGCACGAAGCTGAGGTTTTTTTTATTGAGATATCAGCACCTCAGATCCCCGACTTCTCCAAGAAGTCGGGGATCTACTCTCTATTTCCGTTCTATCCGTGCCTATCAAAGAATTTTGAATCTTGAATGAGCTGAGACACAATAGGACTATTTAATACAAAATCTGCTCTCTACCTGTAGAGAAGTCACAGCTTCCGAGTCCTATTTTTTAGCTTGCTACTTCCATGACTGAGAAATCACCAGAGTCGAAAACTCCTCTATCAGACCAACTTGCGGATGCTTTGCTCAAAGTGCTGTTTGTGGGTAGTGGTGGGTCATCCCTGTTCTTTTTGTTTCAAAACGAAATCCCAAAAGCCTTGATTGCGATGGGAGTTGCGGGTGGGACGAGTTTGTTGACTAGTTTTTGGGATGGTTTGCTAGAAATCCTCAGAACTCGCATGAAAGAACGGGGTCAAGAGGTCGGTAAAGCTATTGACCGAACCTTGGATCTCACACTGTCTGGTTTTAAGAAGAAATATCTGGAAGTTCTCAAGGTTGAGTGCTACAGCCTCGATGTGGAAGGGCATCAAATCGAGCAAACTCTGGCACTTGAGGATGTATTTGTGCCGTTATACATTGAGTCAGGTCACAATGCGGGGATTCTGACGACGGGTAGTCAGGAAATTTGGGAGTTTTTGCCCAAACAGCATTATTCTCTGGGTCAGTATCCTCACCGCAGAATTGTTATTCTAGCGGGTCCAGGCTATGGCAAAACGACTCTGCTGCGCTACTTAACTTTCACGTATGTCACCAAATCTCACCCCTCACAAACCCGTTGGTTCATCCCTATCCTGTTGCGGTTGCGCGAGGTTCATTCTCTGATTTTGGAAGAAAATCCCTCCTCCTTGTCTAACTTGATTGTCAAGCACTTGGAAAACCGCGCCGAATATCGGGATTTTAAGCCCTCGCAAAACTGGTTTGAGGAATGGCTGGATAAAGGGGAATGCTTGGTGATGCTAGATGGACTTGATGAAGTCCCGAAAACTCAGCGCGATAAAGTGCGTAGATGGGTTGATGGGGAAATGAAAGCCTACCCCAAAAGCCAATTTATCCTCACCTCTCGCCCTCACGGGTTTGAGTTGCGACCGGATGAACCAAATATCCCTGTTACGACTGATTTAAAGCTCAAGGTACTCGACTTTACTCCCGACCAAAAGCAGCAGTTTATCGAGAAGTGGTATGGTGCTTTAATTCAACGCAAATGGCAATCTCTACTCGAACATAACCGCCAGAAATCGGAAAGTAGCCGTTTAGCGGAGGAAGAGGTCGAAGCCAAAAGCAAGCAAGAGGCAAAAGACTGTGCCGATGACCTCACCAAGCAGATTTTTGCCAGTCCTGCCCTCAACGACTTAGCAAGAAATCCTTTGCTCATCACGATGATTGCTACAACTCATCGCATTCAGACCGTTTTACCCAAACGTCGGGTCGAACTGTATGAGACGATGTGCGGTTTGCTGTTGGGGACTCGACCTTATGCCAAGAAAACCAACCTGACCCTAACGGCAACCGAGAATAAGGCAGTGTTGCAAGTGCTGGCTTGGCAGCTAGTGCTACAGGAAAAAACGCAGTTTACCCCACAACAGGGAGAACAATGGATTGAAGATATCCTAACCCGTTGCCGGAAAGACCGCGACCTCAGCCTCAAGCAGTTTTGGGAGGAAATTGTTGACATAGCGGGTCTGCTAGTGGAAAAAGAAGCAGGTATCTATGAGTTTTCCCATCAAACCTTTCAGGAGTATTTAGCTGCCCTGCAAATCAAGGAACGGGGAGAGGAAGCGCTGTTACTAGAGAAAATCTCCAATGACCGTTGGCAGGAAGTTATTTGTTTCTACGCAGCGATGGGAAGTGCCACTAACTTAATTAACGCTGCTCTTGACAACCCAAATTCCTACACGTTGAAGCTGGCAAATCGTTGTAGGAACGAAGGCCGTGATGTAGACCCCCAGACTTCAACGCGACTGGAACAAGCTTTGCTAACGCTGCCATTGAGTGAACTTGAATTCGCTGCCGAGGTACGGCTAGAGCAACGGTTTCGCAGGAACTTAATGGCTATTGATGACCATAGGCTTATCGACCAAGGTCACATCACTTGGGGAGAGTATCAACTATTCCTGGAAGCTCAAGTAACGGGACAGTTTCATTCTCAGGCAACAGTCGTGCAGATAGACACCGAACAGATTAACCAACCTGTCAGTGGGATAACTTTTGAGGATGCCCGTTGGTTTTGTGCTTGGTTGGGAACGCAGGCGAACTTGTACACAACGGATGATACTGGGGTGTATGACTACCGCTTACCCACTGAGGAAGAATTACAGCAATTTCCTGCCAGGGAACCGGGGCAACAGCAACTGGTAGCTTGGACAAGTTCGCCCAACAGTCAAGCTAATGCTCTACGTGTGGTGCGGGTGCAACTGCCTAACCCTTACAAAGCCTTGCTGAACTACTTGGCTAATGGTCGCTGGCTCGAAGCGGATAAGGAAACAGCCAACGTGATGCTAGAAGTAGCAGGGCAAAAAGACCGAGGCTACCTAGACATAGAAGACATCAAGAGATTTCCCTGTGAAGACCTACAAATAATCGACCAGTTATGGGTAAAATTCAGTGGCGGGCACTTTGGATTTAGTGTCCAGAAACAGATTTACGTGGAAATAGGCAATAAACCCAACGGAAAATACTACGAAAAGGAATTCAAACAGTTTTGCGATCGCATCGGCTGGCCTTTCATGACGCCGCCGCTGGATAACTTTGGTCACTACGACCTATCAAATTCTCCATCCGGTCAACTCCCGTACAGTCCGTGGGGGAGGAATGTGGGTGGAATCTGGGATGGTAGTGAGGTAAGGAGGGGAGGGGGGAGTCTCTTCTCTCGCGTGGAGACTTGTAAACTGTAACGTCTAAAGGTTTCGGCGAATTGTAAATATTTATGACAGGGTAAATTTCCACGTAAAGACTGCTAGTTCTACCTTTCCGATACCTGGCACTGGCACTCTTGCTGCATCATGACTCCTGCGACTTGCGGGTTGTAACAATTGGCAAAGACAAACTTCTCAGCAACCTGTTGAACATCCGAGTCAGGTGTTTCCCACTGCGCCCAAGGAAACGCCATCTGTCCCGGTGAAGACTTCTTCGGCTTCCCCCTAACCACCAATCCTGCTAACAACTGACTTTCCCAATGGTTTTGCTTCTCCGGCTTTGGCTGAATATCCAAAATCGGGCGAATGGAATTCGCGGCTACAAAAACAAAGTCCGCCTTCGCGGACTGAGGAAAAACCAAGAATTTTGAAACCCGCGAAGGCGGGTTTAGTTTGTATAGCTGCGGTTTCAACCGCCAAGCTACCCACTAGGCAGTCCCAAGTTGCCCAAACGCAATGAACATACAACTGCGTTAAATTCGCCCTCATGTCATTACCCTTTAACACCACTACCAGTATCCGTTGGCACGATGTAGCGCTGCATCAAGAGGAAAAATAACAGGACTGGCGCAATTGAAATAACTGAACCTGCCGCAATGAGACGCCAATCCAGGGAAAATGTACCCGCAAGAGTTGCCACTCCTAAAGGTAGCGTGTAGTATTCCTCTCGATCTAGGACGATTAACGGCCAAAGGAAGTCGCTCCAAGAGCCGATGAAGACGAATATTGCCAGTGTTACCAGTGCCGGACGAACGGCGGGTAGCATCACATTCCACCACAACCCTAATTCAGAACAGCCATCAATCCGAGCGGCTTCTTCTAGTTCCTTTGGGACACCTTGAAAGGCTTGTCGCAGTAGAAAAATCCCAAAGGCGGAGGCAATACCAGGAAAAATCACACCGAGATAGGTATTTTTTAAACCAAGCTGTACGGTCAAGATGTAGAGGGGAATCATCACGATTTGGAAGGGAATCATGATGGTCGAGATGATACTAGCAAAAATTAAGTCACGACCTCGGAAGTTTAGCCGCGCTAGTGGGTAAGCGGCGAGGGAGCAGAACAAAAGGTTTAAGCTGACAGTGACTACTGCAACAACGGTACTGTTAAATAAGTACTGCCCAAAGGGTTTGCTTTGCCAGACAGTAACAAAGTTTTGGAACGTCGGCTGGCTGGGCAACAGTTGCGGGGGAGATTGAAAGATATTTTCGGCTGGCGATTTGAGCGATGTGCTGATCAGCCAAAGCAAAGGGAAGAGCATCACAAAGGCGATCGCACTTAGCAGCACATACATCCAAATGGCTTTCAATTTTGAATTTTGACGCTTAAGTAGTTTTATGTTTAAGTCGAATGTCATTACTTAAATACGGTTAAATCCTGTTTCTGTACAAACTAATTGCAGAGGTTTGTCCCACTGATCAATCGGAAGCTGGGGTAAATAAGCAAATTCAAATACAATCCCAATTGTTGGTGTTGCTGCCCACTCTGTTGAACTTAGCATCCGGTCGTAAAAGCCACCACCGTAACCCAAACGATACCCTCGTTTGTCGCAAGCCACCGCTGGAACTAGGATTAAATCTACTTCCTTGGGTGACAGCGTTGGGGAATCGGGGTGAGGTTCAAAAATGCCAAATTTATCCTTTTGCAAGGGTTCTCCAGGCTTCCAGCTATGCCAGGAGAGGGATTTGCCTTGCACACGCGAGAAGCCCCACTGGTGTTTAGAGTTTGTAAATAAAGGGCTGAGTTCTGGTTCTTGCCGAAAGCTGAAATACGCCAGGATGGTTTGAGCCGAGGTAAACAGGGGTAAGGATTGGAGGTGGGTACAGATGCGATCGCTCTTTTCCCGCCATTCTGTGAGTGTCATAGATTGGCGAGTCTCAAGAAGCGATCGGCGTAATTCCCTTTTTTCCATAGAATAACCTAACCCCCAACCCCTTCCCACCTCTCCCTAGCCCTCTCCTACAAGGAGAGGGAAAAGGAATAATGTTTTTAGCTGGAAGGGGAGTAAGAATCATAGCCTCACTCAAGAGTAGGAGAGAGGTCAGAGTGTACCGCATCCAAGTGAGAAACGCTATAGATTAATTACAAGTTTTGTATCGCCCTGGTTCATTGGCTATGCCAAGCTGAGATCATGAGCCTATAGGTCTTTGCTTGGGCAACGTTTATATAGAATGTCAGTAACCTCAAATCCTTCCCTACGAGAACAACAACATCCCCTGATTCGTCAATTAGCTGACTGCATTGAGTCTAACTGGCAGCACTACCTGGAACTCTCACCCTATCCCCTACCTACTGAGTTAGGTTACGTGGAAGGAAAACTGGAGGGAGAAAAACTGACGATTGAAAACCACTGCTATCAGACACCTCAGTTTCGGAAACTGCATCTGGAACTTGCAAAAGTCGGTAAAACGCTTGATATTTTGCACTGTGTGATGTTTCCTCGTCCAGAGTACGCCCTACCAATGTTTGGTTGCGATTTAGTAGGTGGGAGAGGACAAATTAGTGCGGCGATCGCGGATCTCTCACCTCTCTCTCGTGAGCGTATCTTACCGGATTCCTATCGCCAAGCTTTAGGTGCCTTGCCAACACCTGAATTTTCTCAACAGCGAGACTTGCCAGATTGGGGAGATATTTTCTCAGAATTTTGTCTATTTATTCGACCGGGTAGTCGAGAGGAAGAACGTCAGTTTCTCTCGCGGGTGGAAAGCTTTTTGCAGATTCACTGTGCCTTTGCGGTTCAAGCCTCACCTGTATCTGAAGAACAACAAGCAGAGATTTTGGAGAGTCAACACTACTACTGCACCAAGCAGCAGCAGAACGACAAAACTCGTCGAGTGCTGGAAAAAGCCTTTGGGGTAGATTGGGCAGAACATTACATGACTTCGGTTCTTTTTGACTTGCCAACAACCGCTTAAAAAGATAGACAGGGGCTGATTTCTAGGCTCACAACCTTAGCTTGCTACTCACAAACCCACTATCTTACCCCGTAAGATGGATGAAGTACAGCAATAAAAGCTTTAAATACTCTACCCAGAGAATTATGGGGCATAAACCAGGGATAAAGGATCAGCTATCCTCAAAACTGATAACCCGCTGGGCAATTATCCTAGCTGTGCTAGGAGCGATCGCAACCGGGGCTACTGCCATTTATACCGTCAGCTTTGCCGATCAGCGCCAACTGGACGAGTCCAGCCCTACCCGCCCTCCAAGTCCTGCGATTAAAGCTGTTACTGCCTTAGGACGCTTAGAACCAGAAGGGGAAGTCATTCAACTATCTGCCTCAAATTCGCTGCAAGGAGCAAAGGTTGCTCAACTGCTGGTTTCTCAAGGCGATCAGGTTCGTGAGAAACAAGTGATTGCAGTATTGGATAGTCGCGATCGCTTACAAGCCGCGCTAGAGCGTTCCCAAAAACAGGTCAAAGTCGCTCAAGCAAATCTGGAAAAAGTCAGAGCAGGTGCTAAACTTGGCGCAATTGGCGCTCAGGAAGCCACAATCAAACGTCTAAAAGCAGAATTGGACGGTGAGAAAACTGCCCAACAGACAACTGTTACTCGGTTACAAACTCAACTGTTGGAGGCAAGACAAGCGCAAGATGCGATCATCAGGAGATTAGAAGCTGAGTTACGCAGCGTCCAAACAGATTTTGAACGCTATCAAAAGCTAGCGCAGGATGGTGCAATACCGGCAACAGAATTAGACACCCGCCGCTTAAAAGTAGAAACAGCGATCGAGCAACTTAGTGAAGCACAAGCGAATCGAAACCAGGCTTTAACAACCCTCAGCGAACAACTCAAAGAAGCCGAAGCCAACCGTGACAAAACTACTGCTGTCTTAGAAGAACAGATTAACGAAGCAACGGCAACCCTGGCACAGATTAAGGAAGTTCGTCCAGTTGATATTCAACAAGCAGAAGCAGAGGTGGAAAGTTCTCTTGCAGCCGTTGGAGAAGCCCAAGCTGACTTGGAATTAGCGTATGTGCGGGCACCTGTAGCGGGTCGAATTTTGAAAATCAATACCCTTGCTGGAGAAAGCATTAACGAACAGGAAGGTATTGCTGAACTAGGTCAAACCGATCAGATGGTTGTCATCGCCGAAGTTTATGAAAGTGATATTAGTAAAGTACGCCTCGGCCAGCGAGTTACTGTAACTAGCGAGGGGAAATCGTTTGAAGGCGAACTCCAGGGTAATGTTAGCCAAATCGGATTACGCATTGGCAAAAAAGATATTTTGAATACTGACCCAGCGGCAGCAGTTGATGCCAGAGTTGTAGAAGTAAACATTCGTTTGAATCCAGAACATAGCAAGCGTGTGTCGAGCTTAACCAACTCAAAAGTTATTGTAGAAATATTGCTATAACGCTTTTCAGTTGAATGAGGTACAGATCAGGTGTGTGAAGACTAGAGAGAGCAATGAAAACAAAAAAGCTGATAGCTGATAGCTGACGGCTTTCTGCTATATAACTGAGAGCTAAAGGCTTTAAATAGAGTTTAAGAATTGGCAGCCTAACTTCATCCTTAATTCTTATTTTGCAATTCAATATTTTGTAATAAATCGAGACTAAGTAACGTATGAGAATACCTCTAGCCTGGTTACAACTCAGCCGCGAAAGAATGCGGTTATTCGTGGCACTTGCAGGGATTGGCTTTGCTGATATTTTGATGTTCATGCAACTGGGATTTCGGGATGCTCTATTTGAAAGTGCAGTAGTTTTGCATAAAAAATTACAGGGCGACATTTTTCTCATCAGCCCTCAATCAACGTCAACAATCGCGATGAAAAGCTTTCCGGCTCGGCGCTTGTATCAAACGCTTGGGTTTGAGGGGGTCAAATCTATTAGTCCAGTTTATTTAGATTTTGCCTTATGGAAAAATCCCCAAACTCGTGGAACTCGGAGCATTCTCGTTTTGGGTTTTAATCCAGCAGATAGTGTTTTAACTTTGCCTGGAGTAACGGATAATCTAGGTACTCTAAAAATTGCAGATGTCGTTTTATTTGATGACACGTCTAGACCAGAGTTTGGTTCAGTTGCCCAGGAATTTAATGCAGGAAAAGACGTTACGACTGAAGTGGGAGGACGCCGAATTCGAGTCGGTGGAATATTCAGCCTAGGTGCTTCTTTCGGGGCGGATGGAAATATTGTTACCAGTGATTTAAATTTTTTACGCCTGTTTCCAAGTCGAGAAAAGGGATTGATTGATATTGGCATTATTAACTTAGAACCAGATGCAGATCTGCAAGTTGTAATCAAAAACCTGAAACAGAGCCTACCCAAGGATGTTGATGTTTTATCAAAGGAAGAATTTATTGCCCTTGAGAAAAACTACTGGCAAACTAGTACAGCTATTGGCTTTATTTTTACCCTAGGTACAGGGATGGGTTTGATTGTTGGCACGGTAATTGTTTATCAAATTCTCTATACTGATGTTTCTGACCATTTGCCCGAATACGCAACTCTAAAAGCGATGGGTTATAAAAATAGCTATCTCTTGATGGTGGTATTTCAAGAAGCTCTGATTCTTGCTGTGCTAGGTTATTTGCCGGGATATTCTCTAGCTATGGGACTCTATACTTTAACAAGAACTGCGACTAATTTACCCATGGCAATGAACCTTGCTAAAGCGGTATCAGTATTAATCATGACAATTATTATGTGTGCAGTTTCCGGCGCGATCGCAGTACGAAAATTACAGGCAGCAGACCCAGCGGATATCTTTTAGAATAGTGAAAATCTAGAGTGAGGTAGTCAGTGGTTAGTCCAAACCTCAGCAACAATTCAACGTTGGGACAAAGTACTTGGGTAGACCCGTTTTCGAGCCATCCCATGCCTCAACAGCCAGTTGTATCAATCAACAATCTGAGTTATTACTTTGGGAAAGGTTCGCTGCGTAAGCAAATTTTGTTTAATATCAGCTTGGAAATCCAGGCGGGAGAGATTGTACTGATGACGGGGCCTTCTGGCTCAGGGAAGACCACTTTACTGACGTTGATGGGAGGATTGCGATCGCCTCAAGAGGGTAGCCTGAAAGTTTTGGGTAAAGAACTGAGGGGAGCGTCAAAAAATCACCTGGTGGAAGTCCGTCGCAACATTGGTTACATCTTCCAGGCTCACAACTTGCTCAAGTCCCTTACTGCTCGCCAAAATGTGCAGATGTCTTTGGAACTACACCCTGAAATTTCTTCGCAAGAGGCTGTTGCTAAGTCAGCCGCGATGCTGAGAACTGTAGGCTTAGGCGATCGCATCAATTACTACCCGGATAGCCTTTCTGGAGGGCAAAAACAGCGAGTGGCGATCGCACGCGCCTTGGTGAGTCATCCGAAATTAGTCTTAGCAGACGAACCAACAGCCGCACTCGACAGTAAATCAGGTCGTGATGTTGTCGAATTGATGCAACGGCTTGCCAAGGAACAGGGATGTACGATATTGATGGTTACTCACGATAACCGGATTTTGGATATCGCTGACCGTATCGTTCATATGGAAGACGGACATCTGCAAAAAGATACCGCCATCTAAAACTAGAATTTTATGATGTCTCGAATAAACTTGGCTTTGAGCGTGTTAACAATCCTATCTTTCCTTGCTGACAAGATACCTGTAGCTGCTCAAAGGGAAACGTTTAGCTTACCTCCAGCCGTGCTAGCTATGCAGGGGCAGCAGGAGAGTGCTGAACCAATCGTCGTTGCCGAGTTAGTGGAACAACTTCGCACTGCCAATGTTGAACAGCGTCGGGAAATTATTCAACAACTGAGCGACACCCAACAGAATATTGTGCCAGCATTGGTTAGAGCTATGGACGACCCCGATCCTCTGCTCAAAAGTGGCGTGGCAGAGGTACTGGGAAATCTCACTAATGAGGCAGTGCCAGCCATTCCTGGATTGATTGAGATGATGAACGATGGGCGAAGAGCGATCGTACCAGGGTCGTTCAGTTCCGGATTTTACCCAAATATAAGACCGATAAGACTTCCTGTTCTTTCTTCTCTTCCTGCCTCTGCAAATGTTGAAGAGCGGCGCAGTCCACCTACTCCTCCCGAAAACCCCGAAAACCTGCTGCGGATTACAGCGATCATTGCGATCGGAAAAATTGGTTTACCTGCTAGAACATTAGCAACACCACCCCTAACCCAAGCCTTGCAAGACCCCGATCCTTGGGTGAAGCTGAATGCGACCTGGGCGCTCTCGGAAATCGGAGCCTCTATCCCCTTACTGCCTCACTGGTTAGAAGCCTTACAGAACCCTGACCCTAACCTGCGTCGCAGTGCAGCGTCCGTTTTTCAAGATTCAAGCTCACTCCTGCGTAAAGTCTTGGGAGCGGAGGCTGATGACAGCACTACTGCCTCGCTGCTTACGGCACTTAAAGATGATGATGTTACGGTTCGGGATGCCGCCAGGGAAGCATTAGGACTGCTGGGGACAGGGGCATTACCAGGATTAGTCCAAGCGTTAAAAGCACCAGAGCCAATAGTTCGCTTGGAGGCTGCGGAACTGGTGGGCAATCTAGGAGGATCGGCACAGTCTGCGGTTCCTGACCTCCTAGCACTATTGGGAGATACAGGGCGTTATGTGCCACCCGCCTCAAACCAAGGCGGCTTTGTTTTCCCCGCTTTACCCCCTTTGCCTCCGTTGTTTCCAGGCTCACGTCAATACCCCCTAGCCCCTAGTAATCCTGAGCAACTGGTGCGAGTCAATGCCGCTATTGCTCTGGGCAAGCTTAGCGATCGCAGTGCCATTCCTGGTCTGACTACTGCCCTAAAGGATAATAATCCTTGGATGCAGCTTGCAACTGGGTGGGCATTACTCCAATTGGGACAGGCTCAAGGCTTGCCTGTTGTCGGGCGATTGGTGCAGCACCCCGATTCATCAATTCGGCGGGAGGCATTGTCTCAGTTAGAGGGCTATGGTTCACAGTCTACGCCTTATATTCTGCCCTACTACACAGCCCGATTAGACTCTGCCGATGATAACGAACGCAATGGCGCAATTATTCGGATTGGGGATTTTGGGGCAGCCGCGTTGGATCTGGTACCCAAGCTCCGGGCAATACTTGTCGGCAACCAGAAAGACTCGCCAGGGTATGCCGCAACAATTTTAGGGGAAATTGCGCGGGATACAGCGATCGCTTGGCAGAATGGCAATCTTTCAGCTAACCAACGCCAACAAGCGATCGCTGAATTGAGCAAAGTGCTGAATATCATGCAGGCTCCCAATGCTCGGTTTAACCGTGAACCAGTTGAGCGCGTCCGTAATGCCCTAACTACACTCCGAGGAGTGACACCGTAGTTGGGCGACGAAAGTATAAAGGTTCTAGGGGGTGTTATCAATTAAGCCACAAGTCCTCTCTTCTAGAAGAATTCTGAACACAGCCACTTCTATATTCTTCTTGTTCACAAACTATTCACAATCGATTAGTAGCATTTGTTTTAGTCATTAATCACGCTCTGTTGCCCTTCCAAAGCTAATCTGGGAGGGCTTTTTTATACCAAGCTTCCAACAAAGCCTGACCAACTTTAGAGCTTCTGCCCTCTGCCTTCTGCTATACATGATGCTTAGCTCGAATCGCTAGAGCGATCGCTAACCAATTAATTTAAAGATTAATGTACCCTGAGGAATCTAATTAATTGGGGTTGAGAGAGTTACTGAACACCCGCCCGTTTGGGTTTTAAGGTTACATTGACACCTTCACTCGATTGTTGCAGTACCAGTAAAGGGGTTGGTTTTGCCTTTTGATCCCAACGAATTAAAACAATGCGACCTTGAATGGTTGGTTGCCAACTATCTTGATCGTCTTCTGGGCTAAGAAATGTCTCAATACAGTCAATAATCTGACTAATTGTTGCAGAGGTTGCTTGCGTGGGTAATTTCATCAATCTGATTTGAATGCGAAACAAGACTCGTAGAGTACGTTTTCCCCCGCTTTCTGTTTCGTACATCACATCAAATATTTCATCCACTTGGCGCCCTGTCGTACTGGCAATACCAATCGCTGTTTTATTTCCCTGATTCGGTCGAAGCGCTACACTGATTAACTGCTTGACCTTAATTTTGATTTGGTTGACTACTGCAAAGTGAAACACCTCTTCATCCATACGCATTCTGAGGTAGTCCAAATTGAATTCACGAGAGTGAACCAAATCTGGATTGCTTTCCATCTTCCGGATGGTATTTAGAGCGAGCTTTAGCTTTTTTTGAAGGTCTGTGATTTTAAACTGCTCATATTTGAGCTTCTTTGCCATATCGTTGTATTTCAGCTTTCCGTACACCGCTAAACCAATAAGTATTAAGGCAAGACTAATAGAGACATACATCCAGATTTGCCCAGAAGGACGGGATTCTGGTGGACTCACTGGCGAGGATGAGGGTTGCGACTTAACCGGAGCTTGAGCTAATACAGATTTTATAAGAAGGTTAGAAGTGGGCATAATCACTACTAGCTAGAACGCTGCATCTTTTTTTTTAGAATGCACTTTTAGAGTGCATTCTGTGGATTAAAGTCATAGAAAGAAATAGATGAGGTGGAGAAGAGCTAATCGTTGATTAATGAAAGTCAAAAGTTTTAAATGAGACATTCTTAACGATTAACTTATTAATTATCTCTACACCTACCTTAATTTCAGTTTCGCCACCTTGCACGGTAACTTCGTGCGTCAATATGACATAAGTTGGGAAATTTAACATAGCGACCCAAGCCACCGGGCCACCAAGGTTCAAGTGACCAATAAAGTTGATTACCAGTCAAACCCTCACAGAGAAAGTCCATTGCATCCCCAACTAAATGACGGCTGTAAATAGCTCCTCCAACAGCGCGATTAATGGCAGGTGGACGATACCAACTTGTGATGATAAAGGGTCGCCCAATGCGATCGCGTGCCCGTTGCGCGAGTTTGGCAATGCGAACCATTGCATCAACTGTTGCTTGGTTAGGAGGCATTCGTGTACCACCATGGGTTGCCTCTGCCCAAGTAAAGTTACCATCAGGAATGATTGAGGCAGATAGTTGAATGTTTTGTGGTGTCCAACGGGCAGGACGTTTGGGAATCACTACAGGTAAAGGTTTCGGCGCTGCCTCTTTTGACTTGCGGCTAGCTTCATTCAGACGTTTTTGGTCTTCTAGTAAGCTAGAAATCGTCTGATTTCTGGTCGATAAATTGCGCCAGAGTTGGACAAGGCGGATTAAAGCTTCTCGTTGGTGGTCACGTTCTTCATATGACCCAGGTACACGCCGCATAAAGGTTAGGAGTTCTCGATCTAGCTGAGTCGCCAGCTTGAGCATTGCTGTTTTGTCAGTGGTGCTAGTATTGAGCAGCTCTGGATTAATCCCTAGAGTTGTCAGCACACTAGCACGAGAATCGAGTTGTCGCCAGAGCCGAAACATCTCCGTGAGCGCATTCCGTTGACTGCCTTGCCCTTGATAGTACTCAGGAAGGCGTTGGACAAAGGTAATCAAAGCGGGATCGATGATACGGAGGTTTTCCTCCGGGGAGGTGTTGGTTTTTAGAGAAGCGATCGCTTCTTCCCGTGTCCGCAACTGACGCCATAGTTGGGTCATGCGAATCAGCGCCTCTCGTTGCTGAGGATATCCGCCATAGTTCGCAGAAAGCCGTTGCACAAATTTCTTGAGTGGAACGTCTAACTGGGACTCATCGCTACTCGCTACACTAACTTGAGCGGCTGGAACCAAAGAAGCGATCGCAGCTTCACGAGTATCGAGTTCCCGCCAAACACGCACCGCTTCGAGTAACGCATCCCGTTGAAAAGGCAAGCCAGTGTAATACTCTGGAATTCGATCCACTAACGTTAGAAGCGCTTTATCCAGATAGGCAAGATTTTGCGGTAAGCCTTGAGCTTTGAAGTCAGTTTCAAGGTCAGCCAGATAAGCTTTCAAGAGTTTATCAAAGTTAGACGCTTCTAAACGTGCAGTTGTTGGCTCATTAGCTGGTGGTGCATACCCTTTCGCAACGCTTTGAAGAAATTGGTCAGCGTAACGACCTTGCTCAGCTTGCCATATATCCCCAGCTTTCCAATCTTGAGCCACTAAACTATCGGTAAGCGATCGGATGGCATTCGCGGCATACTGCACTTGTTCTGGGAAAGTGTTGACTTGCGCCAGTGGAACACGATTAGCTGGCGAGATACCCAAGCCAGTCTCTCCATCTGAAAGGGAAGGTGCAGCATGAGCTTGATAAAGTGCTGCCAGAATCGGCTTGTGAATGCCCGCTCGTTCGGCTTCGATTAGGTAGTAATAATTTCGTTGGTCTGGTGAGAGTGTTGCCATGGCAGATTGTAAGAACCCAACTCCTATCCAGTTTGGTTAATTACTTCGTTTATAAACCTGAGTGTTTTGTCAGTCGTCTTCCCGATGGCTAGATGACCATCGGTTAGTAGTCAGTCGTCAGTAGCAACAGACAACAGACAATGGACAACAGACAAAAAGCGACAACTTATGTACGAAGTGAGTTCGCCGGACTTGATGTTACAGCACTCATTACACAATAATCTATGCCTTTTGCACCGATTGAGCAGGGAATAACAAACAATTGCTTTAAAAATCTTCGTCTGATTGCCTCAGACATGGATGGTACGCTAACGCAGCAAGGCAAATTTCGGGCAAAGTTGTTTCAAGCCTTTGAGGATTTAAGTGCAGCAAATTTACCAGTGCTAATTGTTACAGGTCGTTCAGCGGGGTGGGTGAGTGGGCTGGCGACTTACTTACCGATAGTGGGTGCGATCGCAGAAAATGGCGGACTGTTTTATCCTGCTGATAGCGATCATGCGATCGCCTTAACACCCATACCTGACTTAATCGTACATCGACAACAGTTGGAGGTTGCTTATCAACAACTCAAGTCAGAATTTCCTGATATTCAAGAATCAACTGACAATCGCTTTCGCCTGACCGATTGGACATTTGATAATCACAACCTGACACCCACTCAACTAGAACGCTTGGGGAATTTGTGCCATTCAATGGGTTGGGGTTTTACCTACAGTTCTGTACAATGCCACATCAAGCCAGTATCCCAGGATAAGGCAACGGCTCTGATGCAGGTACTAGGCGACTATTTCCCCCAGTACACACCAGAGCAAGTGCTAACTGTTGGCGATAGCCCAAACGATGCCAGTTTGTTTAACCCTCAACTATTTCCCCTTTCTGTTGGCGTTGCTAATGTCTTGGATTACGCTAATGAACTCAGTTATCAGCCAGCATACGTTACCCAAGGAGTTGAAGGAGAAGGGTTTTGTGAGTTGGCACAGTATTTAAGTAATTCGTTAGATTCCTGATCGGGATATGGTGAATCGAAATCTAGTAGAGACGTTCCGCCGGAACGTCTCTACAATGTGTGCATTCAAACGGCTGAAAATAACTCATCGCTCGAATACTTCGCCCTTACAGAAGTTTGCTGTTAATTTTGGATAGCCGCAAAGTAGAGGTGGCTCAATTCTTCCAGAGAAACATCTGTTTCCGATTGTGGATTGAGGAAGTAGCTATGGATTGGCAGAAGTTCTGCTGGACGGCGTGCGGTGGGTGAGGACACAATCTCCTTAATTAAGTTCAAGTACTCATTTCCCGCTGTTTCCCAGGTATAGCAATTGAGTACGTGCTGCTGACCACACTGGGCAAAATGCTCCCATTCTTGGGCATTGCAGAGCAACCGCTCTAATCCTCGTACAATATCAGCCGTGTCTTCTGGGTCAACTAGCACACCGTATTCATTATCACCCTTTCGCAGGCTCTCGCTGAGTCCTCCGTTTTTAGTCGCAACTACAGGTAGCCCAGCCACAGCGGCTTCTAAGGGAGCAAGACCAAAGGGTTCAAAAAGCGACATTAGTGCAAATACTGAGCGGCGTTGAGCCATAAAGCGATAGGTTGCGGCAAGTGCGCCTTGATCGGGAACGCAAAAGGCGCTGATTTTACCCCATAAGTTTTTCTCGTTCACAATCTCACGGATCGGAGTCAATACGGTGCGTTCGACTTGCTCATCTTTGACTGGCTCATGTAGAGGATTGTGCAGTCCAGCCGTAATCAGTACAAGATTGGCTTGTTCCTGAATTGTCTCACTCTGAGCGTAGGCTTGCACCAAACCTAGGGTGTTTTTCTTGGGAGATAATCGACTGGAGGCAAGAATCACAGGTAACTCCCGGCGTGACTCAGAAATATCCCGCGCTAAGCGCTCCTGAATTAGCTGATAGGTTGCTTCTTCATTGTGGGAGCGAGCCTTTGCACCAAAAACAGATGGCTCTACGCCTGGTGGAATTAAGGCAAAGCGAACATCGTTGTTTACATCAATGGCTCCCTGATAAGCAGGATGATTGTACTGCCCAAAACGTTCCTGTTTGAACGTACTGGTGATGTTGACGGCTGAACGATTCATACTCAACCGTTCAGCAAGTAGGCGGCGGCTGAAATAGTAGTATTCGTTGATCTGAGCGAGATTTTCTGGAGTGACGTGCAGTTTATCCATTTTCTGGGCACCGAGGGAATGAGCGGTGAACGTGAAGGGCACTCCTGTCTTATCCTCAATCAGCACACCACACAGTCCTCCATCCCCGTAGTGGGTGGTCATAGCGTCTGGTAAACGACCTTCTCCTTGATAGAATTTCAGGATGTTGGGCACCCAATCGGTAACGAGATGAGGCCACAGTAACTCTTTACGCAAAAATTCTTTTGGTCCTGCGGGTAAGCGAATGATACGAACATTCTCCACATCTGGGTAAGTATCAAAGGTTTGAGCAAACTCAGGCCAATCTGGATCAATAATTTGGCGAGTCAGAATATCAACTTGGTGACCCTTACGAGCGATCGCGATCGCGACTTCCTTAACATAAACTAGCTGTCCCCCAAAATCGGCGTGTTCTGTTATGTAACTGTCATGTGCGTCGAAGTTGCCCTGCGGGTTGAGAAATCCAATATGCATCGCCCGATTCCTAATACGGCTTCATCCTGTCAGGTAGCTTACCGCTTAGGGTATAGATTTTAGCGACAAGTTAGCTAAATCCTGATATGGCAAGGATTAGGAGGCTGCTACGTCATGGTTGTAGTACCCACAACGCTCTTGAATTGATGCGATCGCATCGAGTATCGTACTCAGTTCATAGTTGTCCGTTGTTGTGTATAGCATCTGGCGAAGCTGAGCAAGTAATTTCGGGCTACCAATCTTCCCCAATGCCTCAGCTGCACTGTAGCGCACTCGACTATCTGAATCATTCAACGCTTGCTCTAGTGCCATGACAACCCTCTGGGTACCAATTGAAGCTAACGCAGAGGCAGCCATCCAACGCACCCAGGAGTCTTCTGCTCTTAAAGCTTCCTCCAATGCCACGATTGCTGCCTCAGTTCCCTTAGAACCCAATGCATAAACCGCTTTTCCTCGAAAGTCTGAGTCTTCATCATCCAAAACAACTCGCAGTGCAGCTACGGCTGTCTCAGTACCAATGTTCCCTAGCGCCTTAACTGCACTTAAACGAACATTCGAGTCTTCGTCATTCAAAGCAACACGCAGCGAAGCAACGGCTGTCTCACTCCCACTGTTTCCTAGCGCATAGGCAGCCCGACGACGAACATCAGAGTCTTCATCTCTCAACGCACTCCGCAAGGCTGCCACAGCTACATCTGTGCCAATCTTTCCTAACGCCTCAGCGGCTCTGCGACGCACCCAAAAGTCCTCATCGTACAAGGATTGTCGCAGTACAGTGACACCAGCCTCAGAGCCGATATTCCCTAGCGCCTCAGCTGCTTTCTCACGCACCTCAAAGTTTTCATCGCCCAACGCTTCTTGCAGTGCCGCCACCCCCATCTCTAAGCCAATTTTTCCTAACCCGTAGGCAGCACTCAAACGTATCCAAGAATCTTGATCAGTCAAGGCTTGCTGCAAGGCGGCTACTGCTGTTTCTGTGGCAATTCTCCCCAATGCCCAAGCCGCAGTTCTCCGAACATAGGAGTCTTCACTGCTCAAAGCTTGTTGTAATGAGGTTACCGCTGCCTCTGAGCCAATATACCCTAACGCCTCAGCCGCTGTTCTGCGAACCGAAGAGTCTTCATCTTGCAAAGCAATGAGTAATGGCGCTACTGCTGCCTCAGCGCCTGTAGAACCTAACGCCTCAGCCGCTTTCTCACGCACTCGATGGTTTTCATCATTTAACGCTTGTTGCAGAACTGCCACTGCCGCCTCTGTGCCAATACTGCCTAATGCCAAAGCTGTTCTTCCACGTACTCGATAGTCTAAATGAGTTAAAGCAAGGCGCAGTGCGGCAACAGCGGATTCAGTGCCAATTGAACCCAGTGCCGAGGTAGCTTTTCCCCGAAAATCATAGCTGTCATGGTTCAGCACTTGCTGCAAGGCTGCCACGGCAGCATCGGTGCGAATATGACCTAATGCCAGGGCAGCACTCTCACGCACCTGATAGACTTCATCATTGAGAGCTTGCTGCAACACCGCTACCGCTGCATCAGTCCGAATTTGACCTAATGCCGAGACAACTCTCTCTCGAAAATTAGGACTTTTGTGGTTTAGAGCTTGCTGCAAGGCGGCTACGGCTGCATCGGTTGCGATCGCACTTAGTGCCAACGCTGCACTCTCCCGTACCTGATAGTCGTTGTCGTTCAAGGCTTCTTGCAGCGCTGCCACACCTGCCTCACTGCCAATTTGCCCTAACTCATAGGCAACCTGCGTCCGAACTTCTGAGTCTTGCGCCCTCAAGGCTTGTCCCAGCGCTGCCACAGCCGCTTCACTACCGATTTTTCCTAACGCAGAGGCAACTTGGGGACGAAATCGAGAATTTTCATCGTGCAAAACTTGCAGCAGTTGTGGCACCCCGCTGTCAGAGCCAGTGCTACCCAATAGCCGAATTTTCAGCACTTCAGGAAGCTCTAGCGTCGCCAACAAGTCTACCGTTGCTGCCTGAAACTCCGGTTTTACAGATCCTATTAGTCTTGCCCCAAGGCAGAAATCTAGATCAAGGGCTAGCTTTACCACTCGCAGTACCTGAGATTTGTCGTCCAGCAACGGCAAAATCAGGGATAGAGGTTCTGTCCATTGCAGAGCATTCAAATACTCCTGTTTGAGCTGCTCGTCACTGAGATGAGGTAGCTGTTGGAGGAGGCTTTCTGCGGTTTCGGATTCCTGAAGCTGCTGATGCTGAAATTCCATCGGGTTGCGGTTTCGATTCTGATAGCTCTAGATATGCGATCGCGCTCCCTGTGTTTCCCTAGCGACATATCACGCCCTGATCCTAGCAACACCTAGCTGACTCTGCTTACAAAGATAGTTCAAAATGCGATCGCCTGAAGATGCGATCCGTCAAAACCTATAAAGATGGCGCTTTTGATGTAATTCCTGCTCTTGATGAATTGCCTGAACTCCTGAACACAGCCACTTCTGTGTTCAGGAGTTTAGGAATAAAGACGAATTCTGAATCCTGGACTTGCCTGGAGATAGGAGCGACCAAAATGAAAAATAGCAAGAAAAAGTTCACAATTTATTAAGGACTGGGAAGCCCCTTCTATACCGCGCTTCGCGGTTAGGAGGGGAGGATGTCACTGACCTGCTTATTCATAATCAATGCTGTAGGATTTAAAAAATGCAAGCAAGTGAAATTCGGCTCAACAAGATAACGAGAGAATGGGTCATTTATTCACCCAGTCGGCGCAAACGTCCTCAGGATTTTCAGAAAATTAGTCGAGCTAAGGAATTACTACCAGACACAGAAAAAAAATGTCCCTTTTGTCCCGGCAATGAACACATGTCGGACGCGATTGTTCTGGAGATGCTGAATCGAGAGCAAAGTTTTTGGCAAACCCGCGTTGTTCCTAACAAATATCCGGCATTAACGCCTGATAAACATATCTGCCGCTCATCTGAAGGGATTTATCTCTCTATGCCCGGTTATGGCAGACATGAAGTAATTGTTGAAAGTCCCGATCATCACCAAAACATCGCCACAATGCCACAAGAAGCTGTGGAGATTCTCATTGAAACCTATCACAGGCGCTACATCGAGCTGATGCAGGTGCATGAGAATATGATGGCGATCATCTTTCGCAATCATGGACAGCAAGCGGGTGCGTCTTTGGAGCATCCTCATTCTCAAATCATTGTGACAGGAATGGTTCCCCAAAATCGCCGTTGGCGGGAGGAAGAGGCGCAGCGCTACTTTGATAAATGGGGACGGTGCGTGTATTGCGACATCTTAGAATTTGAGCTGCAAAACAGTAGGCGAGTTGTTCAAGAAAATCAATCGTTTCTTGCCTTTGTCCCATTTGCGGCTGAGGTGCCTTTTGAAACTTGGATTATGCCGAAGAATCATCAGGCAGATTTTGGCAGTATCTCTCTTCAAGAAAAATTAGATTTTGCGCTGATCTTGAAGAACGTTCTTGCTAATTTGTACGAAAAGTTAAATGACCCTGATTACAACTACGCGATTAACACGGCTGCCCGCTACAAAGCCGAGGAACCCCAAGTACACTGGTATTGCCAAATCCAACCTCGACTGACAACAGACGCTGGTTTTGAGTTGGGTTCAGGGATTAGGATTAATCCCTCCCTGCCAGAAGTAGACGCTGACTTTTTGAATGCATGATTAGGCGTCTGTATTGAAATGGTTCAAGTCTGTCCATCGTTGGTTTCTCGTAATTCTCCAAACTGTTCCCGATAGCAAACCAATAAGGCTGCCATTTCTACTGCTTGCTGCTGCACTAAGTTCATGGTTGCTTCCACTTCTAGAGAAGTCTGCAAGGATTTCGCCTTTGCCTCTAGGGTAATATAGCGTTTCCTTGACTAATGAGGTACATCCAATCCTTGCCCAGTAATAATTTCAGCTCTAAAAATGTACCTCACTTGACGGAGAAACGCTATAAGTCCCGCACAGTTAAGCGACCAACTTCTTTTCCCTCGATCGCAACAGCAACTTCATCCGACAGGCTGTAATCATGGCGCTGCTGATAGGTTGGTACATCTGCTAAGTCGGTAGGTTCTGTGTAAACTTCTAGTTTTTGTTCGGGAAGGTTAACGATCCAATAAACGGGAATGCCTGCACGGGCGTAAAGGCGTTTTTTGGACGTTCTATCTCGTTCTAAGGTAGAGTCGGCAATTTCAACGATTAAGGCTAAATCTTGGGAACCCGGATGGCGATCGAGATAATCACGAGTATTGCCTCGAACTACGACGACATCAGGCTCTGGCTCACTATCGTCTAGAGTAATGGGTTCTTGGGCATCTACATACCATCCCTTTGGCACAATCTCTTCCAAGGCACTTCGAGTCAGTTTTGTGGCGGCACGGTGTGGTGGATTTTTCGGCCTTTTATGAATAATCCACCCTTCAAGCAGTTCCACTGGATCGTCGTCGGTTAGAATACCCAGGCGAATTATCTGGTGGTACTGAGCAACACTGAAGCGCCAAACTGGCTCGGTCGGCACAGCCATTTGCGTGAAGTTTGGTGCGTTGGGTTGAGTGGAGACAGACACAGAAATGTACTTGCCCTCTACTTTTGCCCTTTATCGTAGCACTGCGACCCCCTCGACTTGTTCCTTCAGTTGGTCTGTGGCGATCGCATAATCTCTATCAACATCCAATAACCCAAGGTAATTTTAGGATAAGAGACTGTAAGCTCTATCAATAGGTTGCCTATGCCTGCCATAGACATCTATCACGATGCTATGAAGAGTGCACTCGTCAAAGATGGTTGGACAATCTCCCATGATCCGTTTCATCTGCGATGGGGCAAAAAGGATATGTATGTTGATCTTGGCGCACGGCAACTCTTGGCAGCAGAACGGGAGGAACGAAAAATTGCCGTATAGATTAAGAGCTTTGTTGGTACTTCCGAAATGGAAGACCTTAAAAATGTAGTTGGTCAGTTCGTTCTTTACCGAGCTGTAATGCGTAAAACCGATCCAGAGCGAATTTTATATCTGGCAGTTCGCGACATAACGTTTAACTCTCTTTTTGAGGAACCAGTCGGTCAACTCTTGATTGGTGATGAAAATCTGAATTTAATCGTATTTAACGCTCAAAACGAGGTAATTGTGCAATGGATACCTTAGAGACTTATCGAAGGATTATCAAGAGTGTTCTTGAACCTTACACTAAAATTCCATACGCTCATGGAGAACTTACTTGTAAAGCAGTTTTTGATGAAGTAGCCGATAGCTATTTATTGATTACTCTGGGTTGGGATGCGGCAAGGCGTGTTCATGGATGCCTTATTCATCTTGATATTATCGATAGCAAGATTTGGGTGCAGCTTAGGGAGTAAGGAAAGAGCGATCGCCTTTCCACGAATTGGACGAGAGCGATCGCACACCTATTGGATTAGAATTACTGCCTCTTCTGCTTTAGTATTTAGAGCTTTCTTTAACTCTTGCCCAACCTTCTCAATCAGGTTATCAAAAGCTTCTCGATTCTCTGTCAATTGTTTCCTCAGAACTTCCTCTATCTCCGGTTTTATCCTCTCGCTGATATCGTCGATCTTGCTGTCGTTCAAAAAACTAGAACGAGTCCAACTGGGGATATCCACCTTTTCCTTGATTGCCTGTTGAACTTTGCTTCGAGTTAGCTCCACTCCTGCGGCAAGAACTGAGACCCCATAGATTAGCACGATAGGCCAGGTCAAGTGTCCGGTTAGGATCAGAGCGATGATGCTTCCGATAGTGCCGCCACCAATCACCACATTGACGATAAACGCAACAGTATCGGCAAGGATAGCGTCTCCAATCGACAGATCAGCGTTTACCATACCAGGGTCGATACCTTCCTCGAACCTTAAGCTGCTTCTGGGTATCTGGAACTTTCGGCAAATTGGGTCGGTTTCTTGAGCCAAGTCGGGTTGGATTTTGCTGTTAAACCAAGTGACGGATTTATCTTTGATGATCTCCTGAGCGCGATCGCTTTTGAGCCACTGCTCTGCGCCACCCTTCATCGAGCTTTCCAAGTCACCTAAAGTCCGTATTTTGTTCTTTTGCCAGTCTCTCAGACCTGGTTTGACTGCGTTTTCAATCAAACTCTCTGACAGTGGTTTGGTCAACAGTTCGATTAACTCTGGGATATGTTTCTCGATGATCTCGTTCAGCTTCTTCGAGTCGAAGAGTTGATTGAGTTCTTCTTTAAATGCCGCCGCCCGCAAATCCCATCGTCCTACCCGCGCTAGACCAAGTGCAATACACCGTTCAGGTTCTGGGTCAGGGCGAACCTGAGTTTCCGGTTCTGGGAAGATTTCCTCGCAAATCTCACGAGTGAACTTCATGCGCGAGGCACCACCAGTCATCAGCACAACTTTCGGGACAATCCCTTGTTTGACTAGCTCTTCCTTTGCCTCATTTACTGCCTCACGAAAGGATTCAATCCAACTCTTCTGTCCCAGTTCAACTAAGGACTGAGTCAAGATCTCTTCCATGACCAATCTGTTAACTTGGGGGATAAAGAAAATCTGTTCGTTGATCGACTCGAAGCCGCGTGCAAATGTTTGTGGATGGCTATATAGCTGTTCGTTAGAAAAATAGTCTTCCTTGGCTTTGCGGCAAGCTATTTCACAACGCGCTTGGTGATGCGGATAGTCTTCAAAGACTCGTTCGAGTAACGCTTTCTCCTCGTGCTTGGCGAGAGTCTGAGCAAAAATTGCCTTGTCAATCAGGGATGCTCCTAGAGTGTTTCGCCCAAAATCCATGGGTATCTCATGCAAGGTCTTGACCAGGGTAAAATCTGTAGTTGAAGAGCCAATATCGACGATCAGCACTGATAATCTGAGTTTGTCATAGTCGAGCTTACCTGCTTCCTTGGCTTGCATGAAAGCCGCCCGCGACTCTGGTACAACGCTCAGTATGGTAATGCCAGCTTCCTTAAGTAGCTTTTGGTATTCCTCGCGATCGCTAATTGACCATCCTGAAGGACACCCAACGTAGAATTGACTGGTTTCCCCACCTTCAATCTGTTTGCTTTCTTTTAAAAGGCGGTAGTAGGTTTCCAGAAAACTGCGGATTGTCTTCCTGTAGTTTGGATCGTTGTTTGGTTTTTCTTTAAAAGAGATTTTGAGCTGGGTAACGCCAGCTTGGATTAACGCCTGTTCTCCGACCAGATAGCCGAGTTCTGGATGCCAGCCAATCGCTGTGATTTGAACCTTCTTATTATTAATCTCAAGCATCTCTGGAGGCTCGATGCTCTCTACTCTCGCCTTCGCTACTGCGGTTTCACCGTGTCCCAGATCAAACCCGATTGTTTCTAAAACTGACCTACTCATTCTTTCCCCTAACCCTTTACTTGCAAGGGAAATACTGGGTACATCCTAATTTTGCAAGAATCTTCATGGTGTAGGCATCTTGCCTACGCCATATCCCCAGATAGTCGAGGCACCTATCTGTATGGATTGATGAAAATGGGATATCAAAACACTCTTTCAATAAAAACGTTGATGTTCTTCCATAGCAGCCGTGATGACAAGTCACCTACTCTCTTGCCTCAGAGTACGCAGGTTCAATCACTCGCCCTCGCCGAAGTAAGCGATCGCCTTTTACTAAGGCAGGAGTTATCGTCACGTAGTCTTTCGCAGAGCGATCAATATTTGGCTCGAAGTCAAAATACTCCTGTCCACTGTGTTCATCATCGGGTCGGTAAATCTGGGCGCGAATGCCTTGCTCCATTAATATCTGTGGCAACAGTTTAGTCAGTTCAAGTGCCATCTGAGATTTCCCCAGAAATGACGCACCCATCAGCCTCTGAACAAGATTCAAGAGTTCTGGCAGTTCTTCTATTCCACTTGCATCAAGCGGTTTGTTCACTTGTTCAGTCGAAGTGACGGCAAGATCAATAGTGTTGAGTGCATCACCAAGATTATCTAGAAGGACTTTGCTATCGATTTGCACGATGGGCTGAGGCACTTGTACCGGTTGAGTTGAGGTTGCACGGTTTTCCTGGTTGCCCTTGTCGAGTTGGAGTACAACTTCCAGTCCTACAAGCACTATCGTTAACAAGATAGCCATCCAAGCTCCAGGGGTATCTTGAGTCAAGGAGAACAATGAACCTAAGATGCTTAGGCTAATTAGTCCCTGGAGGATTTTCAGGATTAAGCTGTTGGAGGGAAGTCGTCTGGCTTGGTTACTAATTTGCTGAGGATCTGGTTGTGAAATCCTCGTCTCATTGGCAGCCGTGAGGGTGCCTATGGACTGCCGCAGTGTGTCCAGGAAAAAGGAAGCCAGACGTACCTGAGCGATACTCAGTTCGCCGATATAATTCCGCTCAAGATCATCGAGTCGGTTCTGAACCAGCTTAACGACCTGTTCTGGGTTGTTTGCTTTATCAATTTCTGTCTCAAGTTTGCTTCGTTCTTTACTAAAAAGTGTCAATAGTGTTTTCATCGTGTACCAATACTTCAGCGTTGCCCAAAAGCAGAATGATTGGGTGTATTCTTCCAGTTTCGCGTAAATTCTGAAGTGAGTTCACGATGTTCCAGTTTTTTGTTACTGCCTCGGTTGGTTGCCACAAGTTAGGCAAGCTTCCATCAGCAGGATTAAGGGTTGACCACAATACACACAACCCCCATGGAGAGACTGGTTCACTTGGTCTTTGGGTAACTCACGACACTTCAGACATCCCCAAAACTCATCCTTACTTTTGACAGCAAATTGGTGACACTTTGAACACCGTTCAACTTTCCAAGAAACGTTACACATTGATTTAGGACAGATTAGGACACGCGCCGCCTGCTCAAAATCCAGTCTTGCTGGGCAACCGCATTGGTGAGTGCCGTTGCGATCGCCTTGTGTATCTGAGCGGATTATGACTAAGCCAGCACCGCTAGCTTGGCACAATTTTTTGCCATCTGTCTTTAGGTAGATTTCTTTTGAGGCAGAGTAAGTATGAGATTGCTTGGTTAAAAGAGAAATTCCTTTTCCCCTTCTTCTTTACCCTCTCCCCAATATCAATTCAATGACCCATAAAAACCTCTATTGCTTAGACGTTAAGCACTGGCGAAGCCTTAAGAGACTTAGTGTTTGACCAAGATTTAATGGCAACAGAGATATGCCTTCTAAGCGGGACTGCACCCAACCGTCACCCCAGTACCATTCGTGATAACCATCAATTCCTTGACTCAATAGCAGACGTAAGCAGTTGGACTGGGCAACCTCTACACGGTGTTGAATTGCCACGGGACCTGTCCATGTCGTAAAGGTTAGTCCTGGATGAAGTTGTTCTGGTAGTCCTTCTGAGAAGCGCTGGAGCCACAGCCATCGACGTAGCTGCTGAGAATGCAGCAGATTTTCGCGGATAACCGTTTGTGGTGCTTCTACTTCAATGCGGAGATAGCTTTGTTGAAAAGTTCCTAGCATGTATATCCAAAGAGGGTCATTTTCCGTCAAGTGAAATCTTTTGGGATGCGAAAATAATGGGTCTGGTAATCTATTTCCTGCATTCCTTCATGGTATCCCAAGCCTTCTTAACCGTTGATGACCAACCGATTACGTTGGCGAGAGCCTTGCCGTATCTTCAAACAGCTGGAAAGCTTAAGCCTTTTATCGCAGATGTTGTCCGCCAGTACGTTATAGAACAAGAATTACAAACCCGCCAAGATCTAGACATTAATCCTGCACTCATTGAGACAGAGGAAGTTGCGTCTCTACCTACTAGATCTCTTGCAAAAGTCGATGGATGCCTACAGACTGAAGTCTGAAGCTATACAAACTAAACCCACCTACGCGGGTTTTAAGAGTCCGCGCAGGCGGACTACCCTTCGGGAAGGGCTGACGCTCCTAACGTCGCTACCGCTCCGCTAACGCCCAACGTTTTTGTAGCCGAGATTTCCAATTGCCAAGTATTTTTGCAAGAGGTCTACTATGGAGCACTACTATTTCTGGGCAGATCACCAATCTCTTGATGAAAGTAAGTTGCCTGAATACCTATCTATCTTGGGAGCAGGGGAGCAGGGGAGGGCTTATGAGGTCTGTATCGCTTCTAGGCTGGCTCTCACGGCGATTGCGGCTGGAGATCTGACGATAAACGAAGATACCCCAGATAGCTGGAAAGCTCACTTGGAAAGTTTAGGCTTCACGAATGTCCTATACAGCTCGACGTAAGCCAAACTCACACGAATGTCGCTAGATTTTTAACCGTCCAAATGCACCTGGAATGCACTATTAGCCTATCCAAATCGTCATTAGTTTAGTGTGGCTGAACAGTTGCTTTGTCTGTTTGGTCAGAATAGAGAAAGCGATCGCGTTTGTTTAACACAATGACTTCAACAACAATCAATCCCTATTTAGCAGGCAACTTTGCTCCAGTCAGGGAAGAAATTACCGCAGACAACCTCCAAGTCTTGGGTGAACTCCCGATTGACCTCTGTGGTATGTTTGTTCGCAATGGACCGAATCCTCAGCTCCCTCCTAGCGGAAATTACCATTGGTTTAGTGGGGATGGGATGCTGCATGGAGTCATTCTACACAACGGCAAAGCAGAATATCGCAACCGCTATGTCCGAACCCAGAAATTTTTAGCCGAACAGAACGCGGCGAAAGCGATGGGGACTGGGCTTTTGGAACCACGCCAGAGAGATAATTTCAATGACCTTAGCAGGAATACTGCTAACACGGCATTAATTTGGCAGGCAGGGCAATTCTTGGCGCTGTGGGAAGGGGGCGAACCTCACGCGATTAAGCTGCCTGAATTAGATACGGTTGGTTCTTACTCGTTCAACGGCAAGCTGGTTTCTTCAGTAACTGCCCATCCTAAGGTAGACCCCGGTACAGGGGAGATGCTCTTTTTTGGCTACTCGGTACACCCTCCCTACTTGCAATACAGCGTTGTTTCAGCGTCGGGAGAGCTATTGCGGACGGTTCCGATTGATCTGCCGGAAGCGGTGATGATGCACGATTTTGCCATCACTGAAAATTACACCATCTTTATGGACTTACCCCTAACTTTTAGCATCGCAAGAATGCAGCAGGGAAAGCCACTATTAATGTTTGAGCAAGAGAAACCGAGTCGCTTCTGTATTCTTCCTCATCATGGTGACAACAATAGTATTCGCTGGTTTGAGTGTCCGGCTTGCTACGTCGTCCATACGCTTAATGCTTATGAAGAGGGAGATGAAGTGGTGCTGATTGGCTGTCATATGACGGCTACCACGATGGGGTTATCTCAGACTCCTGATCACCCAGATGCAGATATTCCTCGCCTGTACCGTTGGCGATTTAATCTCAGCACTGGCATAGTGAAGGAAGAGATGCTGGATGATGTGTCTTCAGAATTCCCCCGTATCAATGAACAGCTTTTGGGGCGAAAAACGCGATATGGCTACACGGCAAAATTAGCACCCGGTCACCCGACTCCGGCATTTGAAGGTTTGATTAAATATGACTTTAGTAGTGGTGCCTCCCAGACTCTGAAATTCGGTTCTCAACGCTATGGGGGCGAAGCGGTATTTGTTCCCCGTCCCGGTGCTGTTGCTGAGGATGACGGCTGGCTGCTGACGTTCGTTCATGATGAGGGTTCCGATACGTCTGAACTGGTGGTGGTTAATGCTCAAGATTTCACGGCTGAACCTGTGGCACGGGTGCTGATTCCGCAGCGAGTTCCTTACGGTTTCCACGGGACTTGGGTTTCTGAGAAACAGTTATCGGTTGCACCGTAGTTGAGAAAATGCGATCGCGCTGTAATTCAACACAAGCAACTTCCTTATCAAATCAAGGCAGCTAAGGTCAGCAAAGGCAATCGCCCCTCATCCCCAAACTCAATTAACAGGCGATCGCTGTTTCTATTGCTTTTTACTGGCTGGACTGACTTGAGCGATCGCCTTTCCTCTTCAACAAGCTGTTGAAAAAGATTCAACTTAAACCCTCCAAACCCAATCTTGCTCCGAACCTACTGTGAAAGATTTAATGACACTGCTTTCTTTAACTGCTGAGAGAACAAGTTGCCCCCACCAAGAGACGTGACCTACACCGTGAGGATTCCACTCGCCGCTGATATTGAAGACGATCTCGGCTACCGTGTCAGCGGGTCGGGAATGGGTTTGACCCGACCATGTAGAACCGAAGGTTGATGTGTACATACCTGACGACTTATCCCTAAGAATATCAACTTGGGCATTTCTGATGTCGTAGCCGTTGCGCTGGTATGACAAACGATAGTAGAAGTCTTGATTGTCCCAACCAATACGAGGGTGAAACGCTTGGATATTCAGTTCAGTTACCACGTCTTCCCACGTTGCTTCTATGGGTGTACGCTCGTGCATATAGGAAGGAGTGTTGCCATTGTGGTAAAGATTGCCACTGTTAGCATAACTCCTTCCTGCCTCGAAAACAGCGACACCGAGAGAAGCCGCGCTGACTGGATCGCTCTTTTGTATCTGCGGTGTTCCAGGTTCACTTTTGATAACGACTCCATCTCTTGCCTGATGGTGTCCTAACGCACGATTGTGTCTTTCAGGAAGCTTGCGCTGAACCGCACCTGTCTGCTGCACCACATGAGTCAACTCATGAGCAGTTAAGTCGGATATGGTTGGAGACTTCCCAGCCCCAAAGTAAATATCATTACCGTGAGTAAATGCCTGAGCACCCAAGTCTTTATTCATCTGAACCGCTTGGCTGTCCGTATGTACCCGTACCTGACTGAAATCGGCACCAAAGCGGGGTTCCATGAAAGAGCGCACTTCATTCGATAAAGGACTACCTCCGCCTTTGCTAGTGCTTAGCCGATTCTCCAGGTTGCTACCAGCCTCATTGCCACCAGCTTCTGTTACTCGTTGCAGCGATCGCTTCATTTGCACCGGCTCTTCCTCTTCTTCAGGTTTTGGAGCCATCTCTCGTTGAATAGTGGAGCCTGCCAAAGGTTTGGCTTGAAGAGGCTCTTCCTCTTCTTCAGGTTTGGGAGCCATCTCTCGTTGAATAGTGGAGCCTGCTAAGGGTTTGGCTTGAAGAGGCTCTTCCTCTTCTTCAGGTTTGGGAGCCATTTCCCGTTGAATGGTGAAGCCTGCTAAGGGTTTGGCTTGAAGAGGCTCTTCCTCTTCTTCAGGTTTGGGAGTCACTTCCCGTTGAATAGTGAAGCCTGCCAAGGGTTTGGCTTGAAGAGGCTCTTCCTCTTCTTCGGGTTTAGGAGTCATTTCCCGTTGGACAAGTGGGGTGATAGAGGCAGCTAGAGGTTTGGTTTGCAGCTTCTCTTTTTCTTCTTCTGGAGCTATCTCCCGTTGAACAGACTGCTGAATTGCAGGTGCAGCCATGCTCATTACCTGCGCTGCCGTTTGGTCTGCTTCCTGCTCGTACTTGTCTCCAGGCGCTCCTATGGCAAGTTTGGGCTGAATTACTGCTGGCGTGTCGCCCACCTGTACCCGACCGAAGTTGTGACCAAAACGGGTGGCTCTCTCAAGTTGAGTCTGTAGATCTGGTGTTTCCTGCTGAGGGGACACTGCTGAGTCAGCCTCATTCTTGGAAGGGCGCTGCCGGAATATGCTGGTTGGCACGGGTGTGGAAGAGGAACTTGATGGAGCTTTTTTTTGGATATGCTGTCGGGTGTGCATTTTCTCAGTCCTCCCTTACGGCTTGTACCAGCAGTGCGTCAATTTCTTTAGTTTTTTTGGAACTTGATACGATAGTAGTCTTTTTTAAATCGAGTTACTCTAGTTCAAAAGTCGAATTTAGCGATCGCTCTGGAGTCCATTGCTTCGTTTCAAGTAACCGTACCCACTGGGCAAACAGCGTCACCAACGGGGATTCCATCGGATGACAAATGCGATCGCACTTCCAAAAACTTAGGTAGTTCCTACATAAAAGCTCTGGCAGTTAGAGTTTTTATCCGCAGCAGTGTTGCATTTCTTCACGAAAAGATTCGATTAGTTTGAGTAAAAGTATGGAATATCGAAGCCGTAACTGCGCCCATTAGCTCATGCTCTAGAGTACTGGTCAAGTCATCAGGTTACTAGCTTTCTCTGGGGAAAATGAGCGTCCTGACCTCACGGTAGTTCAGCAGGCAAAATCAGACATGAGAAGAATTGGTTATCTGCTGGCAGCGCTATCCCTATCAGGAGCGATCGCAGCCAAACCGCTATCCGCACAGCCCATTGTTCCCGCTAGCGATGGCACTGGTACCCAAGTTATCCCCAATGGTAACGGCGACCCTTCGGTCTACGACATCACGGGTGGCAGCCTATCAAACGATGGAGCCAATCTCTTTCACAGTTTCACTCAGTTCAATCTTGACATCAATCAGATTGCTAATTTTCTCTCTAACCCAAATATTCACAATATCCTGGGACGTGTTACTGCTGGCAATCCTTCTATCATCAACGGTCTAATTCAGGTAACTGGGGGCAATTCCAACTTATTCTTAATGAATCCTTCCGGAATTGTCTTTGGTGCTGGTGCCAGCTTAAACGTACCCGCTGCCTTCACAGCCACGACAGCTAACGGTATTGACTTTGGCAATAACTGGTTTAATGCCACAGGTATTAATAACTACAGCGCCCTAGTAGGAACACCCAGCACCTTTGCCTTCACGATGAATCAGCCGGGAAGCATTATCAACGCTGGCAACCTGACAGTGCCTCAAGGGCAGAATTTAACGTTATTGGGCGGTACCGTTGTCAGCACCGGACAACTCAATGCACCAGGGGGACAAGTTACGGTTGCCTCTGTGTCAGGTGAGAGCTTAGTGCGTCTTTCTCTGCCAGGACATTTACTGTCTTTAGAGATTCAACCGCTTGCCAATATCAATGCAGGGGCACAAGGACTTGCATCCCTACCGCAGAATTTCTCGGTGTTATCTCTCCCTCAGCTATTGACGGGTGGGGGTGGAGACAGTGCTACAGCAATAAGGGTGAACGGTAATGGACAAGTGGTGCTGAGGGGTTCTGGTATTGGGGTAGAACATGGGGATGTGGTAGCTAAGGATTTAACAGCTCATACGGCGGCACTATCTGCTGAACACAACTTAACCTTAGTCGAGAGCCAGCTAAGTACAACAGGCGACTTAAATTTGCTGGCGCGAGATACAGTGCAGGTGCGTGACAGCGTAACAAATCGCTTCATCGTCCAAGCTGGAGGACAAGTGTATCTCCAAGGCAACCAAAGGGTGGATATCTTTGCCTTAAATCATCCTGCTAGTGGCTTCTTTTCTGGTAGGGATATGGTGCTGCGTTCTGCCAATACCGTAGGAGGAGATGCCCACTACTTCAGCAGTGGCAATTTTAGAATTGAGCAGTTAGATGGAAGCGTAGGCAATCTATTTAGCCCATATGACCCAATTATTTTGTCAAGTGGAAATGTAACTTTAGGGAACTATACAGGAGCCTCTCTCCACGTTTTAGCGGGGGGCAGTGTGACACTGGGCAATGTCACGATTAACGATACAGCTCCAGTGGCGCAAACAATTAACCCTGGTAATACTACCCCTTTTAATGCAACTAGGACTTTTGCAAATCTAGCTAGCTTCAATTTATCCGATGGTACGCCTGTCACGATTAATGGTAGTACCACACCCACGTTAGATGTAAGGGCTGGGGTCGATTGGGAGCAATTGGGAGGAGTGCCAACCCCTGACCCCAGGATTGTTGGAGGGTTAGCACCTCAACCGACCTTTTCAGCAGCTCCACTGAGTGCAAATATCACCGTTACTGGCAATATCCGTAATAATGGCGGAGAAGTCTTTTTAACAAATGAGTACTTTCCTAACCGCTCATTACCGGGCGGAGCAATTCAAGTTCAAAGGATTAATACAAGTCTATTTACTGGCGGTAATGCTGGCTCAGTCACTATTGACTCTCGGCGCAGTATTACACTCAATGGTCTTGTAAATTCCGTAACGGGAAATGTTCCCAATAGTAATGCTGGAGCAGTTACCCTCATTGCTCAGAACAATATCACTACTGACAATATCAATTCTTTTGTAGGAAGAGGTGGTACGGGGAATGGCGGTAATATTTCGCTTACCAGCACAGCGGGAGCTATCGACACTAGTGCCGGTCTTCTAGATGCTGGAACTGGTGGTTCTGGCAACGGTGGAGCGATCGCTCTTTCTGCCGCTGGTAACATTACCACAGGTTCCATCCTTTCTCGTTCGGATGGTATCGGCACAGGCGGGGCAATTAGTCTCACTAGCAGCGGCGGTGGCATTGACACCAGTGCAGGCAATTTAGACACGACTTCTGCTGTGAACGGTGGTGCGATCGCGCTTAATGCTGCTGGCAACATTACCACAGATAACATCACCTCAACGGGTCAAGTGAGTAGTGGAGCGATAAACCTTACCAGCAGCGGTGGCAGCATTGACACCACAGCAGGCAGTCTAGATTCTTCTTCTAGAGGTAATGGTGGCGCGATTGCCTTTAGAGCCACTGCTAACATGACCACTGGTAACTTGGACTCTTCCTCTACGGGTGCTGGCAATGGCGGTAATATCACCCTCAGCAGTACTCAGGGAGCAATCAATACAGACAGCTTAAAATCAAGCGCTGATTCTGGCAATGGGGGAGTGATCGCACTTTCTGCTTATGGTGACATCACCACAGACTTGCTGGACTCTTACTCTATTAATGCTGGCAATGGGGGTAACATTACCCTCAGCAGTACTCAGGGAGCCATTAGTACTGGAGCAGGAGAGTTGAACTCTTCCTCAGCTACTGGCAATGGCGGTGCGATCGCACTTTCTGCTACTGGCAACATTACCACAGGTGAGGTATTGTCCACTGGCAGCTCTGAGGGTGGAGATATTTCCTTCAGCAGTGGCACAGAAGTTACTTTGGGTAGGGTTGACTCTACATCCGCTATAGCTGAGGGCGGCGCAATCAATATCAATGCCCTTGGTAACATTACCTTTAATGATTCTGTAAGCTCCGGTTCTACGGCGGGGCTGGGAGGGGGTGCGCTCACCATCAATACCTCTGGAATCCTTAACCTACCAGCAAGTATTTCCACAAATGGTACAGATATCTTTATAGGGAATGAGACTTCTCCTATCGATATTGTCGGGCTACCGAGCGGGTCTAGTATCAATACTGGTGGGCAAGACGTGACTCTGGCTTTCGCCTCAGATTTGACGTTGGGGAGTTCTATTAATGTATCTACCGAGGGGGGAGCTTTCACTCTGAGTAGTCTTGGAGCTTTAAATATTGAGAGAGATGTAAGAACCGACGGGGGTGACATTACCTTAAGTGCCGCAAGCATTGACTCATCTGGGGGTATCCTCGACTCTTCCTCTACTACCAAAGCGGGCGGTAACATCACCCTCAATGCTCAAGGTAATATCACGACTGCTGCTCTTAGCTCAGGTAGTACATCCAATGCTGGAGGTGATATCACCCTGACGAGTGATGGAGGAGCTGTCAGTAGTGGCAACCTCAACTCTTCAGGAGTAACGGGAGGTGGCTCTATTAATGTTTCTGCGGTTGACCAGATTACTACTAGGGTGATAAACACCAGTTCCAGTTCTGGCAATGGTGGCAATGTCACTCTCGACCCTCAAAATGACATTCAAATTGACTTGATTAATGCCCAAGGTGGGGCAACGGGCACAGGGGGAACAGTTGACATTACCACTGACAGGTTTTTCCGGGCAACGGGCAGTTTCACCGACCAAAATGGCATAACAGCTAGCATTTCTACGGCTGGAGGAGCTGGAGGTAGTCCGATTACAATTCGACATGGGGGAGGATTGAGCGGGACTCCTTTTGATGTGGGAGATGCAACAGTCAACGGCACGGCTGGCGCGATCGCTAATGGAATAGATACGATTTCACCCTTGCGATCGTTTCCCGGTTCCTACACTCAGGGCAACATTCGCATCATTACTCCGTTTGTGCCAGACGAAACAGCGTTCATCGATCCTAATAACGAGCCATTAGCGCTGCCACAATTGTTTAGGAGTCTTGAACCACTGGAAATTGACCTGGCTTTTGCTGCAATCGACGAGTTCTTCACACGCGAGTATGAGGAATATCTGAGACTACAAGCAACTCAGATTAAATCTTTGGGACAGGCTCGTGCTACTCTTCGCGAAATTGAGGAAGCGACGGGTGTGAAACCAGCACTGCTCTATGCAGTTTTTGTGCCGGAAACCCTCGCACCGGGGGCGACAAGCCTTCTGGATCTCCCCAAGCAGGACAGCGACCAACTACAGCTACTATTGGTAACGGCACAGGGGAAAGTGATGCTTTGGCGCGTACCGAACACTACACGAGCCGAGGTACTAGCCGTAGCTGGAAAATTGGGGAGTGAAGTTACCAATCGCAGCAAACGGCGTACCAATAGCTATTTAGCCCCAGCTAGGCAACTCTATGAGTGGCTGGTGGCACCCCTTGAGGCGAATTTACAAGCTCAAGGCATTCAAAATCTTGTATTCATCACGGATGTTGGCTTGCGTTCTGTCCCAATAGCTGCACTCCACGACGGTCAAGGATTTATAGTAGAACGCTACAGCATTGGACTGATGCCCAGTCTCAGCTTAACTGATACCCGCTACCAAGACATTACAGGCTTTCAAGTGCTGGCGATGGGGGCATCAGAGTTCACCGATAAAGAGCCTTTACCGGCAGTACCGTTGGAGTTATCAGTGCTAACCAAACAGCTATGGCAGGGTAAGTCCTTCCTTGATGAGGCTTTTACCCTGGATAATCTGAAAGCTCAACGACACCAGCAGCCTTTTGGAATTATTCATCTAGCTACTCATGCCGAATTTAATGCTGGGAAACCAGAGAATTCCTTCATTCATCTGTGGAACAGTAAGTTAGGGCTAAACGAACTACGGCAGTTGGGTTGGAATAATCCACCTGTGGAGTTATTGGTACTGAGTGCCTGTCGTACAGCGGTGGGAGACGAGGAAGCGGAGTTGGGATTTGCAGGGTTGGCGGTGCAAGCTGGCGTTAAGTCAGCTTTAGGAAGTCTGTACTCTGTCAGCGATGAAGGGACTTTAGGACTAATGACAGAGTTTTATCGACAGTTGAAGGAGGCTCCGATTAAGGCGGAGGCGCTGCGGCAGGCGCAACTAGCGATGATTAACAATGAAGTTCGTCTAGAGGGGGGAGAGTTACACGGCACTGGGGAGAATTTGCCTCTGCCACCGGAATTGGCAACACTGGAGAACCAAAATCTCTCTCATCCCTATTACTGGGCTGGATTCACAACGATTGGTAGCCCTTGGTGAATTAGGTATTAAGGGGGACTATGTAGGTAGACATCCATCATCCTTCCACTGTTACCATCTGCCAATTAGAGGATGGATGCTATAAAATGTCTCGATTTCGTAGTGGCGATCGCCTTGTGTCTCCTACTTTCCTGAGCTAGATCTGACAACAGAACAGGTTTTCAATGCGGCTAGGTAGTTGTTAATAACAAATGATGCTTGTTAAACTGAATACCATCAACTCAATACAAAATTTGAGTCCACAACTGAAAGTGTGTTGGTGTTTGATGAGACCCACGATCATTATCTATTGCTATTAATAGGTTGGCAGAAAGATGAGCGGATTAAGAGTGTGATGATTCATGTTCGTTTGAAAGATAAAAAAATCTGGATTGAGGAAGATTGGACGGAGGAAGGAGTGGCGACAGATTTTTTGCAGAAGGGCATTACAAGGGACGAGATTGTTTTAGCATTCCATCCACCGCAAGTCAGACAATACACTGAGTTTGCGATCGCTTGATGGCTTTCTGTCTGCGATCGCTAACGGGAGAATCAGGTTTAGAGCATCCCGTCGAACTCGCGTTATTTTATCTGCATACTAGCTATTTTAGTCTAGCCCTTATCTTCTGAAGACTAATAGAAGGGTTAAGGGAGCGCCTATTTATTGAATTTTAAATAACCCTTAAACTTGGTTATTTTCTTCTTTAAATTTGACAATTTCTCCTGGGGCAGAGTTAATTATTTTTATCACTTCCAGAGCTACATCAGCCATTTCTTTTGCACGGGGATCTGGCATGATTTTTAACTCGATTAGCTCTTTGAGTAAATTAGCTGCTTGAATACCAGATTTTAACAATGCTTCTTGGTATTCTTGTTGCAAGGTTTTAGAGGGGGTTAGAGTTTGGTTTTGGTCGTCTTGGTTTTCCACTGTTAGGTTTTGGTTTTAAAGTTTGGTCATTTGTGATTTATTCTAATCGCCTAAATTCGGTATAGATAATTTATCTAATATATTTAATACTTCTGAGTATTTAAAATAATGAATATCATTTCTCAGAGAATCATCTCCTAGAACCATAGTTATTCCTTTGATATTAGGCATAAGATTAATAATTTCTAGTATATTATCAGGAGAATAATCTAAAGTTATTAATAAAGGGTATTGTTTTGCCAACTCATTTATATCATGTATTTGTAATTCTTCTGGATATTTTGGACATTCTTCTTTAAAGAATTCCCAAGAATTTTCCATATTCCCTAACAGATCAATTTGGTAATAGGAACTATTAAGGTTATCTTCATTAACAAAAGAACTTAAAATCCAAGATGGATCATCATCGTATGAAGCTTCAATATTTGAATATATTATTCCAATTCCTTTTTTATACAATTCTTTTCTAAAGTCTCTATGTGGAATCTGATTCCCTAAAGGTTGTACATAATCAATCCCAATTTTTTCAATCAAATCTATGGTTTTATTCCAGTTATTTTCTATCAAAATTTCAGCAACAGATTTTGAGGTTTTTAACATTTTTCTAATTTCAATTGCAGCCTCTTCTGTAATAACTCTATTATCATTGAATTTTGGATCTCCAGAAATTGAAATACTTATAATTTCTACACCACAATCCTGTAGTTGAATTGCTTCTTCGATTGTTGATACTCTATCAACTTTTTTAATGAGCTTATCCATGATATTCTTACCTAATTAATCTATGTAGATGATATTAGCTTTTTCACCCAAAGTTGGTTTGTAGGTCGCCCGATCTACAACTTTGTTAATCCCTTGAATTAATGACCCAGAGCTTGTTGATGTAGAAATTTTATAGTAAGCGCCTCCATGTCTTCCACCTCCCGGATGTACTTGTATATTAGTAATTGTTGGATGTCCTTGAATGCGTATCTGTTTTGATAACTTAGAACCTTTATTACTTTGTTCAATTACAACCTTATAACCAGCCTCTTCAAATTGTTTTGCAATATCTTCAGTAGATTTTCCCCAAATAGATTTAGGGTTATCAATAATATTATCAACAAGCTGTTTTGCTAATTTAGCTGATTTATCTGAATAATCATTATCAATTTCATGGTCACTAGCAATCATGTGGAGCGTGTAGTGACCGGGAATTGCTTTAGGACGTGCTTCAAAGTGTTTAATCCAACTATATTTAGATTTGACAGTTGTATTCAATAAACCAATTAAAGCAGGAACAGGAGTATCAATAGCATCATTACTTTCTGTAATAGCTTTAGCTGTTGCTAGTGCGGAAGGTAACTCAGCAGCTTTTCTGGCAGCATCATCAACTTTATCACCTGCTTTAGCAGCATCATCAACTTTATCACCTGTTTTAGCAGCATCACCTACTTGATCAACCGCTTTTACAGCATCATCAACTTTGTCGGCAGCTTTAGCAGCACCGCCTACTTTGTCAGTGGCTTTAGCCGCATCGCCTACTTTGTCAGCGGCTTTAACAGCATCACCTACTTTATCAGCAGCTTTAACAGCATCACCAGCTTTATCCGCTGCTTTAATATATTTACCAGCTTTACCTAAAGCTGCAACATCACCAATACCCGGAACAGCAGCAACTAGAGAAAAAGCAGCATTTCCCCAATCTCCTTCTAAAGCGTACCAAATTCCATTAAGACCATCGGCAATAGCACCAAATCCTGGGATAAATCCCAGCACATCTAAAGCTCCATGACCCCAGGCACTAATAGCTGAATAATTTTCACTGCACCATTTACTTACATCACCCCAACGATCCTGTACCCAATTCCAACCTTGAGATAACTTATCGCCAGCCCAAGCTAAACCTTGTGATGCTTTATCCTTCGCCCAACTACCAAATTCAGTGGCTTTATTCTTAGTCCATTCCCAACCTGATTTAATCCCATCACCAGCCCATTGGAGAGCCTTACCACCTAACTCTCCTAGCTGTTTAACACCATTCCAAGCTTGAGAACCTTTGTCCTTAACCCAATTGCCAACAGCAGAACCTTTTTCTTGTAGCCAACTTAAACCTTGAGAACCTTTGTCTTTAACCCAATTGCCAACAGCAGAACCTTTCTCTTGCAGCCAACCTAAGCCTTGAGAACCTTTGTCTTTAACCCAATTGCCAACAGCAGAACCTTTCTCTTGCAGCCAACCTAAGCCTTGAGAACCTTTGTCTTTAACCCAACTAACCGCACCCGAAGCCTTATCTGATAACCAACTTAAACCTGTGGAACTTTTCTCTTGAACCCAACTAGCCGCACTACTAGCTTTCTCTGATAACCAATTAAACGCACCTGAACTCTTTTCCTGTACCCAACTCTTAGCACTGGAAACCTTATCACCCAACCAAGAAACAACGCTACCCGCTTTTTCTTGTACCCCAGAAACTAGCGAACCAACTGCGCCACCAAGCCATTGTAAAATCGAGCTTCCTTGGGACTGTATGCTGGAAACTGCACCTTGTCCTTTTTCTCGTAACCCACTGACAAAAGAACCCGCTTTTTCGCTGACTGTGTTAACTGCACTTGTTCCCTTTTCTGTGAGCCAATTTTTAGCAGTTTCGCCTTTTTCTGTCACCCAGTTAAAAGCTGTGCTTCCCTTTTCGGTAAGCCAAGAAGTTGCGCTGCTAGCTTTTTCTGTAATAAATGTCCCGGCACTACTCGCTTTTTCCCTAAGCTGAGAAGTTGCACTAATGGCTTTTTCGCCTATCCAAGAGCTTGCACCATTAACTTTTTCTCCAAGCCAACTAAATGCTCCTCCTGTTTTCTCATCAATCCATGTTCCCGCACTACTAGCTTTTTCCGATAACCAATTCGTTGCTGCTCCTGCTTTTTCCGTTGCCCAACTGGTAGCAGTATTAACTTTTTCTCCAACCCAGTTTTGTGCTTGCCCTACCTTACCCTGGAAGCTTGTCCATCCTGCTGATGCTTTACCCGTTAAGGTTGTCCATTTTTCATTGAGATAATTTCCAGCACTGGTAGCAGACTCATTGACAGAAGTCTTAACTTGTTCGCCTTGTTGTTGCAGTTGTGTACCAATATCCTGCCCTTTTTGGCTAATTCCTTGCCATCCTTGCTCAACTTTCTGCGATACAGGAGCAACCTTACCTTGAATACCACCCCAAACTGATTCAGCCTCTGCTTTGAGGGCTTGCCATTCTGCTTGTAGAGCTTGACTGTTACCTTGTCCTTGCTGTTGTTTTACCCCTTCTGAAGCCCCATCTAATTTTGCTTGTAGAACTTGACTGTTACCTTGTCCTTGTTGTTGTTTTGCCCCTTCTGAAGCACCGTTAAGTTTAGCTATAAAGCCTTGAGCTTTCGCCATATAAGTTTGGGAAAACTGCTGGGCTTCGGTTTCTAGGGCAGTTATTTCTGAAGTAGCACTATTTTCTAACTCTGTCCAATTACTTTCAATCTGTCCTTTTGACTCAACCGCTTTATTTTCAAGGTTGGTAACTTTCTGTGCAACTTCAGTTTTTACTTCTTGCTCTTTAGTAGTAGTTTCTTGTTTTAAGCCGGTTTCTTGTCCTTGTAATTCAGTAGCTTGGGTTTGAGCATCAGTTTGTAGTTCTGTACCTTTAGCTTTACTCTCTGCTTCTACCTCAGTTCCTTTAGTTTCTACTTCGGACTGAAGTTCAGTACCTTTGGCTTGCTTATCAGCTTCTAATTCACTACCTTTAGCTTGTTTACCCGCTTCTAATTCAGTACCTTTAGCTTGTTTACCCGCTTCGAGTTCACTACCTTTAGCTTGTTTACCCGCTTCGAGTTCAGTACCTTTAGCTTGCTTACCCGCTTCGAGTTCACTACCTTTAGCTTGCTTACCCGCTTCTAATTCAGTACCTTTAGCTTGCTTACCCGCTTCGAGTTCAGTACCTTTAGCTTGTTTCCCCGCTTCGAGTTCACTACCTTTAGCTTGTTTCCCACTATCTAATTGATTACCTTGCTCTTGTTTTGTCCCATCTACTTGAGATTTCTTAGCATCATAATCTCCTTGTAACTCACTCTTCTTCCCAGAAGCATCCCCTTTAAGGGAATCTAGAAGACCTTTTGCCCAATCTAAGGGATTAGAGAGTAAATCTCCTTGAACAAGTTGACCCGATTTTACTTTTTCTTCATCTACTTGCTCAACCGCTACATTAATTTCAGCACCTTTCTCTGCAACAGGTTGTTCTGCTGGTTTAACTTCTTCCTCAATTTTTGCATCTGTCTTCTGTTTCTTAATTTCAGGAGTTTCAGTTTCTTGAGGTTCAGTTTCTTTTGCTTCAGGTTCAGCCGTTTCCTTAACTTCTGCTTGAGGTACAGGTTCAGTTGCAGAAGGTGCTTTGTCCTCTGATTGTGCTTGTGGTTGTTGTGGTTCTGCTTGTTCTGGTACTTCAGCAACAGGCTCAGGAGTTGCTGCTTGAGTAGGTTCAACAGGTGCAACTTCTGCTGCTTTTTCTGCTACCGGGCTAGCTTCGGTAGTGACATCTTTAACTTCAGGAGTTTCTGTAACCGGAGGAGTTTCTATAGCAGGTTTTTCAATTTGCTCAACTTGAGGTTGAGGTAAAGATTCAGATTTTGGTACATCAGTCCCTGGTTGGGGAATAGAGGCAATTTTTTGTTGTGCTTGTTGTAAGGCTTGTTCTAAAGCAACTTTGGGTTCCTGACTCGGATCAATATTTTGGGCAACATCACCACCAGCATTATTCATCTGATTCTGCTGTTGTTGCCACATATCAGTCAAAGAAGTACCCTGATCTGCTTGACTTAAATCAGGTGTTTGGATATCTACAGTACCAATATTGCCTGTTTCCACTTTTTGCTCAGTATTAACAGGAGCTTCAGCCGTTTTTTCCTGGGGTAGTTGTTGAGTTTCCCCTCCAGGAACAGTTGGTGCTGGCGCTACTTCTGATTTAGTCGCAGTAACTTCTCGGTTTAGTTTAGTTTCTGTAGTTGTTGCTGGCGCTACTTTGGGTTTAGGAACAGTAACTTCTCGGTTTAGTTTAGTTTCTGTAGTTGTTGCTGGCGCTACTTCGGGTTTAGGAACAGCAACTTCTCCGTTTGATTTGGTTTCTGTAGTTGCTGCTGGTTGAGTTTTCTGAGCTAATTTCCCCTCGGATTGATTAGAAGATTGGGCTTGGGCTTCAACTTCAGCCCCTTTAGCTTCGACAGGCGTAGGCATAGCCTTAATCGGCTCCGCCATCTGCTCAGCTTCTTCCTCGTACTTTTCTCCTGGCTGGAGCTTTGCTTGAACTGCACCCGTCTGCTGAATCGTGTGAGTCAGCTCATGAGCCAATAACTGCTTCCCATCACTTGACCCTGGGTTGTACTTACCTGAATTAAAGTAAATATCATTGCCATGAGTAAACGCCTGTGCTCCCAACTCTTTATTCATTTGGACAGCAGCCGAGTCAGTATGCACCCGAACCTGACTAAACTCAGCGCCGAAACGGGGTTCCATGAACCCTCGCACGTTATCGGGTAAAGGACTCCCCCCACCTTGGCTATTGCTTAGCTGACTCTCAATGTTGCTACCGCTCTTGTTGCTTCCATTTTCTGCTGCTCGTTGAAGCAATGATTTAGTTTGGACTGGCTCTTCTTGCTCCTCTTGTTCACATTTGGCGCATTTGCGTTGTACTTCAGTCTCTGCCGATTGGCGCTGAACCAAGGGAGTGATAGAATCCGTCAAGGGCGACCTTTGCACCAGTGGTGTCTCTTCCTCCTCACCCTGACGCTGAACTAACCCTGAGTTAGCTGCGGGTACGCTCATGGACATCACCTGAGCCGCCACAGAATCAGCTTCCTGCTCGTACTTATCCCCTGGCTGCCCAACAACAACCTTGAGCTGAATCCGCTGCATTTGAATCGGTTCTTCGTCTACCGCTGCCTCCTGGCGTTGGATGATACCTAGCTGAGGCATCATTTGAATCGGCGACTCGTCTTCCTCTTGGGGCAAGCGTTGCAGCATAGCCAGTTGAGGCTGCATCTGAATTGGTTCTTCTTCAAACGATTCCCGTTGAATACGTGGAGTGAGCAAGCCTAGTTGGGGCATCATCTGAATCGGCTCTTCTTCAAACGATTCCCGTTGAATGCGTGGGGTGAGCAAACCCAGTTGAGGCATCATCTGAATCGGCTCTTCTTCAAATGATTTCCGTTGAATTGGGTTGCCCACAGGTGGAGCCATTATCTTGTCCCGCTCTGCCACAAAGTCAGATTCCTGCTCGTCCTGCTGCTCTTCTGACTGTCCGTTGACGGGTTGCTGCTGAATTACCGCCGGAGTGTGGCTCTGTACCTGCACTCGACTAAAGTTGTGACCAAAGCGCGAGGCTCTATCTAGCTGGGTTTGTAAGTCTGGGGGTTGGTGTGACAAGTCGATCGCGTCAGCCGATTCTTGCTCTAGCTCTAAGGAAGGGCGCGATTGAAATAAGCCCGTCTGCACAGGCGAAGAGGACGGGGACGAAGCTTTGGAAAGATTTTGCAGTCGGGTATCCATAGCCAACGAGAGCCTCTCAGCCTAGAGCGGTGATTTCATAGTAGTCTGGATTATCCGCCCCAAACAGTAGCCGAAAGGCGAATAAAAATTAACAAGCATTAGACCCAGCCTTTCACTTCAGTGTCAGTTAGCGGTCTTTCCAACTTGACATATTCACTCTGAGCTGCCTGCAACAGGTGTTTCATCCCCACGGGTTCCCCAGCATCCGCCGCAAAAAAGGCAGCGTTTAGGGCAATATTGCGGATATTCCCACCTGCGACGTTCAACTTCGCCAACTTCTTCACATCCAAATCCTCCGTCGGCGTTTGACTGGGAAAGATGCGCTGCCAAATCTCCGCCCGTTGGGTGGCATCTGGGAAGGGGAAGCGGACAATAAACCGGATGCGGCGCAGAAAGGCGGTATCCAGGGCATCTTTCAAATTAGTCGTTAAAATTGCCAACCCTCGATAGGCTTCCATTCGCTGTAACAGGTAGCTGACTTCCATATTGGCATAGCGATCGTGACTATCTTTTACATCAGAACGCTTACCAAACAAGGCATCGGCTTCATCAAACAGCAGAATTGCCCCACCCGCCTCTGCTGCGTCAAATACGCGCCGCAGGTTCTTTTCCGTTTCCCCAATGTACTTGCTAACAACGGAACTTAAGTCAATGCGGTAAAGGTCGAGTCGCAATTCACGAGCAAGTACGTCCGCCGCCATTGTTTTGCCCGTACCACTGGCTCCCGCAAACAGGGCGCTAATGCCCAACCCACGCCCACTTTTCCCAGCGAACCCCCAGCCTTCATATACTTTTGCCCGTTGCCGGACGTGAGCGGCAATGTCTCGCAAAACCTGACGCTCTCGCTCTGGTAATACTAGGTCATCCCAGGCGGCAGAAGATTCAATATGTTGAGCGAGGTCATTCAGGCGGGGACGAGATTGAGAACGGCAGGTATCCCACAAAATAGTGCTGAGTTCTGTTGGCGTAGTGGGGGGTAGCCCGTGCTGAGTGCTAAGTGCTTCATGAGCTTGCCGTCCCAAAGCTTCAGTGCAAATCGCGTGAATGGTAGGGGCGCTGAGGTTGAAATGGGAAACTAATGTCTCTACCTGCCCATTGAGACTGGATGTTGCTGCACCCAAGGTAGACTGCCAAAGCATACGCTGCTCGTTCGTAGTGGGTGGCTGAACGTCAAAGGTGATGAGAGGACGCAAACGCGATCGCCTTCTTTCTCGACTGGTAATAATTAGCGGACTACTAATACTCTCACTCAACTGCGCGATCGCATTTTCTCGTACCGCATCACTTAGATCCAACTCATCACAATCTAATAACAGAGCACTCGCTCTCAGCCAATATTCTCGCTCCCATAGCTGCTTGAGTTGGTTGAGTTCACTAAAATTGAGCGGAATCGCTACACCGTTAATCACATTCAACTTCAACCCAACCAGTTCACAAGCTGCCGATGCGATCGCTCGTTTACTAGCCGTTTCCTCACCACATAACTGCACAAGTGGCAAGCCCGATATCCCTGATGCTTGTGACCATGTTGCTGCCAGTTGCTCTGCCAACCGCTGATGCGACGACACCAACTCTCCTGACTTCGGCAACGGCTCAATAATCGCAGCTAATCGCTCATCTAGATATTGCAAACCTGTGAGATGGTGCAGAATACGCTCGTCAATCCTTAAAGGACTGAGGGTAAGGGCACTGCCTGTCCCAACTTCAATCATTCGCCATCGCCGTAAGGGAGACGCAGGCATCAGAGCTTTCCATTGGGGTGTGCTTGAAGTTGCTAGCGCCAGACTGAAGGTAGGATAGGTACGCTGCGAGTCTCCCTGAGCAGCAGCGCACAAAGCTGGAAAGGATGCATCCAATTCCATGCCAGCACACAATAGCAGTACATCACGCTCAAAAGACGACAGACCAAAGATGGTGCAGAGTTGCTCCAATGCGGGTGGAGGCAGAGAAGGATGGGGAAAATCTAGTTTCAAATTTTCCCCTTGTGTGCCTGTGTCTCTCCCCGCCTGACGTTCTAGCACCTCACGCACCAGAGCGATCGCCTGCATCAAGTAATGCTGGTTCGCTTCACGCCAATTTGTAGATTCCGTGTACGCTAGTGCAGTCATAACAATTCCCCTAAGTCCCCTCTTGAAGGGACTGAATCAAGTTTTGCAAATACTTGAGCGCTTCATCTGGAGACATCAGTAGCGCCTTTCCCTGCCGGAGAATTTCGTACTGACCCTTGTGATACCCATGACCCGCAATCAACCCCAACTTCACCGCTTGATTCCCTACTTCAGTGAGCTGGTTCCAGCTAAGGCTTTCCAGTTCCAGATTAATACGTTGCTTGAGCGAATCTTCATTCATAACATTCTGTTTGTTAATAAAGCGGTTTTAGACAAGCGAAACCCTCGGACTGATGTACCAACCCTGAGTTGGACTACCCTCAGTGTTATCCACCTCCAACTGGCTCTCTGCTCCATCAATCTGTAAGCGCACTAGATACTCTCCAGGTTTTACATCTTGAAAAGGAACTGTCACCGATTGCGTTTCTGTATCACGTCGCTCCGCATCGAAAATATAAGCGCTAGGATTAGCCGTTGACCATTCATTGAGCGTCAAAACTACCCGTTGCTGACGACCGACAGTGAAATCGACCTGAATGCTCAACAATCCTGAACGTGGATCGTCATCAGTTCCGTCCATCTCTGAAACACTAATTTCAGTAATAGTGGGACGTAAGACAAAGGGCGCAGCATTGGACTCAGCGCCTCGCCGTCCGCGACTTGCTCCCTGTTCTGGAGTAATTGAGATGGGGTGAATCACTTGCAGACTTTGTACCCCTGCTCGTAAGGTATTGGCTGGCAAGCTAGAAAGGGGAAGAGTAATCTGAGTTGGGCTAACGTCAGGGGGAGTCACCTCAAACCCACAAATGCGAACCTGGGTGAAGGCGTTTCCTTTAAGCTGCTTTCCTTGAATGAGTAGGGTACTATTCGCTCGAATCGCGTCAAAGCGACCCGCTTGGGAAATCACCTGTTCAACTAGTGGCTGACTGGCAAACGGAGCAAAGGAACCGGCTCGGCGATCGCGTACTGGTAAAGCTCGTTGGGGAGCCTCTTGCCCCTCAATCAGCACCACGAGTATCTTGTAAGCGATCGATAGAACATAGGGAGTCTGGAAAAACACCGTCCAAGTCTTGGAGAGGTCTTCCAAATTCAGATCCATCGGTACAATGCTCATTTGCTGGATTTGGTCAGCCAGATTAGAATCCCTTAAAAATATGAACGTGGAATCCTCACAGGTACTACGAATCATGTCTTGGGTAATCACCCGCCGATCGTTGAGGGTGCGAACAACACTACCCAGTAGCCGCTGCGGGATTAACTCATTGTCGTTCCCGTAGAAACTCATCATGTAGTAGAGATCGAGAGCGGCTTGGCGTTTTGTTGGGTTTCCCTTGGAGCGAAAGGGCGTGGCATCTATATTATTTAATGCTGGATTGGTGATTACCTGATAGAGAAAGATATTGACACCCGTTTCCGGTGTGCCGTTGCCGATATCACTGGGTCGCAGGGTTGTCGTTCTTGCGCCCTCCACGTCAGTCTGCACCGCAACTTGGAGAGTTCTCTGTAGGGTGGCTGTGACAGTGGCGATCGCTAAGTGGTTGCTCATAAAAGGCGGAAGGCAATAGGCAGAAGGAGGAGAGAAAGCAGAACGAACGCAGCCTTCTCGATTAAGCCGAAACAAGACCCAGTTTGAGGGCGCGTACAATTGCCTGGGTACGGCTAGTTACTCCTAATTTTTCAAAAATCGCAGTCAGGTGAGCTTTAACGGTAGCAACGGTAATGTGAAGCTGTTGGGCAATGGTTTCGTTAGAGGCTCCCTGGACTAACCAGTGTAAAACTTCCTGCTCCCGTTCGGTTAGGTTAGCTGAATGACAGGCTTCGAGCGATCGCCCTGCGTAAAAATGAAATAAACGGAAAAAGCCAGCCGCAACTTCTGGAGACAAGTACACCTCATTGTGGAGGACAGTTGCGATCGCACCACATAGTTGTGTCGAGAGATTCTGCTTGAAAACATAACCACTCGCTCCTGCCTGCATGGCACGAAAGACCCATTCATCTTCCTGGTGAGCCGATAAGACGATGACTTTACCGGATTGAGTCAAGTCTCGTCGTCTAGCAAGAAAGCTAATGCCATTATCAGGAGGCAACTCTAAATCCAGCAATGTCAGGGCAGGCGACTGTTCTACCGTTAAGCTCAATGCCTGCTCCACTGAAGCCGCATGACCGACAACGTTAAACTGCATGGCTCCGTTTGTACTGTAGAAGTCTAACAGCGTCTGCACACCTTGACGGAAACGCAGGTCATCATCGACTAAAAGAACAGAAATCAGTTGCGATGCACTCACTTTCATCACGCCTCCCAAGCTTATAGTTACAAGAAAACCCTCTAGGCAGATCGGGGTAAGGTGATGGAAAACTGCGCTCCGCCCTCAGGCAAATTGTCAGCCCAGATACTACCTTGATGGTCTAGGACAATTTTCTTTGCGATCGCTAAACCTAACCCAGTTCCCCCAGGACGGCGAGAATAGAAAGGGGTAAACAGTTCTTTCACGTCCTCGGCAGATAATCCCGAACCTTTGTCACAAATTTCAATTAAAACTTCTGAACAAAAGGCTTGCCAGCGACAGGTTACTACTGCTCTCGGCGGACTAAACTGTACGGCATTACTGAGAAGGTTGCTCAAAACCTGCTTGATCTGCCAGCGGTCTACCTTAAGCTTTAAGGGAGTTACTGGGTAGTCTATCCGCAATTGTTTTTGCTGTATCCAAGGCTGCAACCCGGCAATACTCTCTTCCAAAATTTCTCGCAAATCGTAGTAGTCCAGTTGCAAACGCGATCGCAGTCCGCAGTTGGTCAATTGAGTTAGGCTGACACTCACTTCATCCACCGTTTCTCGGATGCTTTGGGCTTGAGAGCGTAGTTGTCCTAGGGGCAAACTGAGAGAAAGTAAGTCGGCATGAAGGGCAATCAGCGCCAGTGGACTACGAAGTTGATGCTCAGTTTTTTGGAGCGTCTGCTCTAAAAGTTGAATGCTTCTCGACTGGCGGGAACGCTCTTGATAAGTATCCAGGTGATGCCTGAATATCCGAGCTTGCTGCTCGATACAGTACTGCTGGAGTCGAGATAAAGGCTCAGACGACCAGATTAAGAGATATTCAGGATCTGCTGGCTGTTGAGTATAATTGCAGACATAGGTTTTCCAGTCCAAATCTAACGCCAGTTCAGAGAGCTTGAAAGCGGACAAGGAATCATCCCACCATTGCTCTGATTCCAAGTAAGCAATAATGGCGGGAACAAAGCAAGGGGTTCCTCGCTCGTAATAAGCGACCCGCTGATATTTCCCCGTTTCAGGACAACGAAAAACTCCCCAAGCCGCCACTACAGGTAACTGTGCTGCCAACTCATCAAGGTAGAACTGATAAGTTGTTTGAAGATGCATCAATGAAGACGGTAAAGATACATCAAGAGCTGCTGGAATCCTCCACTGTGACTCAACCCGCATAGAGTGCTACCAAATCTAATTAGACATATCAAAATCAACTGGTAAAGTCTGCTGACTCAACCAGACTATCGCTTTTAAAAAGCTCAGGAGTTGTCCGACATTGTTCTCCCGACAGATAAATTCAGGAGCATAATGCTACTGTTCTGCGGCGGTTTTACGGAAGCAGCTAGAAATTTAGAACTTAAGTATAGTGGCAGGAAGCAGCGATCGCACTTAATTGAAACATTCTTTTAAAAGTCTCTAATCGAGTCAGAGTATGTCTCTATAAAGTTTCGACTAAAGTCTAATAACCAAGAGGCTTTTACCTCTTTAATCTAGGCTTGAGTAGCTTATCCCCCAAGTCTATGATTCCTGCTGTTGTTCAGACGTTGGCAGAAATTTTGTCTAACGGCACTTCTTTAATCAGCAAGGAACTAATCGACTTCAGCCATCCTCAAATTCACCCAAACGTCAGACCAGCCCTCAACCTTTACTGTTACGATGTCCGGGAAAGCAGCCTAATCCAATCTTTAGGTTATCAATCACTGAGGATTGACTCGAAGCCATTACTCGACATTCCAGAACCTGATTCACCTCGCTGGTTCGATTTGTCGTTTTTAATTAGTGCCTGGGACTGTACGGCTTTAGGTGAACAGCGTCTACTTTCAGAAGCGCTACAAATGCTCTTGAATTACCGCGTTCTTCCAGAGGAAGCATTAGCACCAGGGTTGAGGGGGCATGGTGCGCTACCAATACAGGTTTCCACCAGAGCCTTGGTGGATATTACAGCGCTTTGGAGGGCTTTGGGGGTTCCCCTCCGTCCCGCCCTACACGTAACGGTCGCCGTTCCGTTTACCTGTCGAGCCTCGACATCCCCCCAGGCGGCTTTCCGGGCAGTTAGACCTGGCACAAACGGATCTAAAGCATTACAGTTACCTCCCTAAGGTGGAGGGACAGCAAATGTCACCCGATGTCAAGTTACAAACCGCCCAATTTAGTAGTTCTTAACCCAATTCCCAACGGAGGATAGTCAAGCATGGCACTAGATTACTTTGCTCCTGGGGTCTACGTCGAAGAGGTAGACCGTGGTAGTCGCCCAATCGAGGGCATCAGCATGAGTGTTGCTGGGTTTATCGGCTTCACGGAAGATGTCCGGGGTGATGCCGAGATGTTTAAGCCGATGATGGTCACCAACTGGAGCCAGTATCTGGAGTACTTTGCCAAACCAGGCTCCGATGGATACACCGATTTCAACGCCTATTTACCCTTCGCCGTCCAAGGCTGGTTTATGAATGGAGGCGGTCGCTGTTGGGTAACGAGTATCGGCACCAAGCTACCTGGAGCGAACCCTCCATCACTGGAAGAAACTGGCATTAAACTGATCAGTTCCGGCAATCGCCCCTCGTTGCACTTCGGCATTAGGCAGGTAGAGGGTAATGATGAGAATACAGCCCTCGCTCTCCCTTCTAGCGACCAAGGACGCCTCAAAGTATCGGTTGTTGAAAGTGAACCCAAACCTCTCCCAGACGATGCGCCCGACGATGTTACACCACCTTTAAACACGGGTGAATTTTTCAGCGTCATTGTCAGTCGAGGAGACGAAGTCCTTGAACGCTACAACCACTTGACAATGGGGGTAAAGCGGCACAACCCAGATGAACCTAACAATCCCCAGATTGATGTCGATACCCAGGTCGCCGATTATGTCGTGACGGCACTCCAGGATTCTGAATACATCACGGTAACCGACATCTCGCCACTCGGACACAGTCTATCCCGACGACCAGGTTTGGGTGCCTTTGAATTAGTCCCCCCACCCTACATTTCTAGCCCAGAGAACTTCTCACGAGACTTGCAAGGGCAACGGGACGATCGCACAGGTACTCAAGGGATTTTTGAGATTGATGAAGTCGCCATGATTGCCTGCCCAGACCTGATGCGAGTTTACCAGGCTGGTTTGATGAATTTAGAGCAGGTTCACGGCGTCATGGAAATGATGCTGAGCCTCTGTGAAAACTCCTTCCCTGGCCCAGCCTATCGGATGGCGGTTTTAGATACCCCTCCGGTCAAAATCGGCAAAGATGAGAATCGTGCAGTTCCTCCCGAACAGCAAAAGCCTCAACACGTCGCTCAATGGCTTAAGGACTTTAACCGCCGTTCCATGTTTGGCGCACTCTACTACCCGTGGATTAAAGTCGCCAATCCCCGCAACGCAGGACGTCCGATTATGGTGCCACCCTGCGGTCACATGATGGGTATTTGGTGCCGCACAGATGAATCCCGTGGGGTATTCAAAGCACCTGCCAATGAAACACCGCGTGGTGTAATTGGTCTAGCTTACGAAACCAATATGCGGGAGCAAGAACTCTTGAACCCCATAGGCATCAACTGTATCCGTAACTTCGCCAACTACAACCGAGGCTACAAAGTTTGGGGCGCTCGTACCCTAGTTGAGCCAGACAACATTCAGTGGCGCTACATCAGTGTCCGCCGCTTGCTGAGCTACATTGAGAAGTCCATTGAGATTGGTACGCAGTGGGTTGTGTTTGAACCGAATGATATGGATCTTTGGGAGCGAGTCAAGCGGACAGTCACTAGCTTTTTGGAGCGACTCTGGCGTGAAGGGGCTTTATTTGGCGGTTCACCTGCTGAAGCGTTCTACGTTAAATGCGATGGGCAACTCAATACCCCCGAAACCATGATGATGGGACGTTTGTACGTTGAAGTCGGTGTTTGCCCAGTGCGCCCAGCAGAATTTGTGATCTTCCGGGTTAGCCAGTGGGCACCGAATCAGTAACAGGGGAAGCAGGGGGAGAACCTATTTTTTCCCTTTTCCGAATGGCACTTTAGTTAAGGAAGATGGAGAAGGTAAGGTAGAAATTACTCCCCCATCTCCCTTAACTAAGTGTCATTCCCCCTTTTCCTTCTTTTATCTTGAGGATTTAAGTATTTACGAGGAGTAGCAATTATGCCTGAGTTAAGACCACTCCCTACTAGTCGTTTCTACGTGGAGTTTGATGGCATCACGGAGAAGATGATCAAAAGCGTGACGGAGGTAAAATTCACAGGACAAACAGCAGGACACGAAAAACCCCTAGCATCTACAAAAGCTGGAAAAACACTGTGGCAGTCCACGTCATCAGGATTTGAAGAAAATCCCAACGTTACCATTGAAGTGTATCTGATTGAAGGAGACATGGACTTCTACAACTGGATAAAATCGGTGATGCCCAAAAGTGAAGGGGGAGATGGACAGTGGACAGGCAGCCGTAAAAACGGTTCAATCGTTGGTTACGATAGCAGCGATACAGAAATTTTGCGTTGGAATCTAACGAATGCTTGGCCGAAGTCTTATAAGGTTTCAGAATGTTCATCTGAAAGCAAAGACCTTGCCATTGAAATTGTTGAAATTGTCTGCGAACAAATTAACCGAGCGAAATAGTAACTAGACAGATTGAATAAGGAGGTAACCTATGGCATCTGGAGAAATTCTCGCCTGTTCCAAGTTTTATTTTCAGTTGGATGGCTTGGATGATTTGGTTGTTAAAAAAGTTAGTGGAGTAGAAGTCGCGCTACAAACGGCTGGAGATACAAAATCGTTTGGGGTGGGTAAAGGAGGAAAAAGCCGAATTCAGGCTACTGTTACTGGGGTAGAGAATAAGAAAATAACAGTGGAGTTTGTCTCTACAGTTGAAGACGATAGACTGATGAAATGGTTCCACGACTCCCACTCAGAGCCAATCAGTGGAGGTGGTACGGCGACCAAAGGAGAACGGAAAACTGGCTCTCTCATTATGTACAACCAAGGGGGTGATGAGGCGATTCGTTATAATTTCACGGGAGTTATGCCTGCAAGCTATAAGTCAACGAAAATGGAAGCAGGTAGTACAAACCTAGCAACAGAAACCCTAGAGTTTGTCTACGAGAATCTTCATCGGGTGAAGTAGCTTAGTAATGTGAATTCACCACTAATCGTGTCCTAACTCAACAGGGAGTAAAGCTGTGGCAGAAAAAACTTATGAAGTTCTCTCTAACGCTCGCTTTTACCTGGAAATTCATGTCGATGGTAGTGACGATCGCATAGATGGCTATTTCATGGAGTGCCAAGGGTTCAAGCGTACTCAGGAAGTAGCAGAGATTTGTGAGGTAACTCCCCAAAAATGGGGAAAAAATGGCACCAGCAAGGGGCGCGTTGTCCGTACCAAACTTCCCGGTAATGTCAAAAGCGAGAATATCATCCTGCGTCGAGGGCTAACCATCTCGAAGGTAATTTGGGATTGGTTTGCGGAAGTCGAGGCAGGAAAATGGTCGGAACAACGCAGAGATGGAGATATCACTATCTACACTCAGGGCGCGGAAGAAGCTGCCAGGTTTCGCTTCCGAGGCGCTTGGCCGACGAGTTACAAACTCTCTGATTTTAAGGCGGGTAGCGGTGAGTTTGAAATTGAAGAGTTGGAGTTAGCTGTTGATGAATTTATACGGGTCAAGTAACACTAAATGATTCAGACAGAATTTGAGTTTACTTTGCCCAAAGGCTATCTCGATGACGAGGGAAATCTACACAGAAAGGGAGTGATGCGACTAGCACGGGCAATGGATGAAATCGTCCCACTACGCGATCCGCGTGTAAAATCCAATCCCGCCTATGCAACCGTGATTATCCTCTCACGGGTAATTACTCGCTTGGGCGCTTTGGACGAGGTTACGCCCCTGATTGTTGAACGGTTTTTCGCCTGTGATTTGAATTATCTGCAAAAGTTTTATCGCCAGATCAACGAACTGGAGTCTGACTCACCCCAAACCAATACAACGCCAGAATCAGCCCCCCAATTACCGAGTTAGATACCATGAGCTGCACTCACAACGAATGGATAAAAATCCTTATCCCTTCTGCCCTCTGCCTTATTTTCAGATTAGGTCAATGCTTCCATGTCTAGCCGGAGTGTCTTTGTCACGGAATTTGATTTTACCCTGCCTAGGGGTCTAGTCGATGAGGCAGGCGTTGTTCATCGTCAGGGGGTGATGCGGCTAGCGACGGCAAAAGATGAACTGATGACCCAAAAAGATCGGAGGGTGAAAAATGACCCCGCCTACAGCACGTTGGTAATCCTGTCACAGGTGATTACGAGTCTGGGGAGTCTGACGACTGTCACGCCTGAGATATTAGAGAATTTATTTACTCAAGACCTCGCTTACTTACGAGAACTTTACAATCGCCTCAACCAGCAGGAGTCATCGTCTCAGCCTGTTCAGTGTCCTGAATGCTCTCATCAGTTTGAGGTGGAGTTTGCCCTGTCGGGGGAGTCATCAGCTACCCCCTAGCTCAACTGTATGAGGAGGTAGCTTATATTGCTCTAAATGCTCACTGGTCTTTGGCAGACATTTTGGATCTGGAACATACGGAACGCCGTCGCTGGGTTGCTGAGATTCAGAAAGCTCGACAGCAGATGGTTTAGCCAGAAGTCAAAAGTCAATACGAGATTTTGGGCGATCGCAAAGCCTTTTTACGGGAACCTTTAGACTCAATACTGTACTGGAGCAATGTTCTATCTCCACGTCTTTGCGTCCTTCCCACCGCCGAGTCTTCATTAAAAAAATGGAAGTTGTATGGTGTCTCAACTTGCTCACAACCTTCGCTCTCTATTATCTGGTCATAGCCGTCTAGGCAAAGCGACCAAGGCGTTTGCTGGAACAGTACTCCTCACCAGCTTAGTCCTGACAGGTCTAATCGTTACTTTGCGGCAGTTCGGGGCACTGGAGGAGATGGAATTAGATGCATACGATCGCTTTGTTCGTTCACGTCCTGATGAAGGGTTGGATGATCGTCTGCTGGTTGTGGGTGTGAGTGAAGAGGACATCCAAACGCGAAAAGAGTTTCCGCTACATGATGGTACGCTGGCTGAGGTTTTAGAAAAACTTTTGAGGTATCAACCCAGCGCGGTTGGTATTGATATTGGTCGTGATGTGCCTCAAGGCCCAGCAGCAGGACGGGCGAGGTTAATTAATTTGTTGAAGGAAAGCGATCGCATTTCTGCCGTTTGCATCCTAAGTTCTGCAACTGAACCTGGTGTACCAGCCGCACCAGGTGTTCCACCCGAAAGGATTGGTTTTGCCGATATCCCTCAAGACCCAGACAGAGCGATTCGTCGTATCGCTCTCGTTTCAACACCAACCCCACCTTCTAAGCTCATTGGAACGCCCCATCTGTGCAATTATGCCGACCCCGACAACCAACTTCTATCCTTGAGTTTCCAGTTAGCCTCAACCTATTTAGAACCAAAAGGCATCGTACCGGAGCAAACCGAGAGTGGAGAAATTCAGTTAGGCTCCGTTGTGTTTCCTCCTCTCACTGAAAATGCTGGGGGTTACGCTAAGGCTGAGGCATCTGATTATCAGCTAATGCTGAATTACCGTTCGCCAAGTTCGGCTGTGCGCCAAGTCACGATTAGCCAAGTCTTGCAAGGACAAGTTGATCCGGCGTGGGTGAAAGATCGGATTATTTTAATCGGCTATACCTCTCAGGTGGCTAAGGACACGTTTGCTACACCCTACCTTTCTAGCGAAGAGGCCACCAGAAATATGCCAGGAGTTGTCATTCATGCTCAAGCAACGAGCCAGATTCTCAGCGCTGTTCTTGATGGGCGTCCACTCTTGTGGTACTTACCAGAGGTGGGTGAGATTCTGTGGATTTGGGGTTGGTCACTCGTTGGAGGAATCATCGCCTTTTACCTGCGGCGTCCGTTACCGTTTCTTCTCGTTTGTGGTGTTGCGTTAAGCCTGTGTTACGGACTGCCTTATCTCCTCTTTCTCCAAGGAGGCTGGATACCACTGGTACCATCTGCGATCGCTCTTTTAATGACCGCAGCAGGTGTTGGCTTCATTGATCGCGCAACAAAGGCAGGTTATACGCAAGCGATTTACGAGCAACTCAGAGAACAAATTGTCCTTGGAGGCAAGTTAGGGGCAGAGCAAGGACAGAAAGCTCGTCAGGCAGACTACCTGGAGGACTTAGTGCGAAGAGCTAGATCGATTCGCCAGCAAGACAGTCCAACAGAAGTATTGGACTCTCATCCCTTAGAGGATGCTCCCCAACCGCAGACAATCTCAACCTCAACTTCTGGAATGAAAGATGTGGATACTCTGTATCAACAAATTAAAGACCAGGTTGAAAGTGACCTCGAACGAGAAGAGAAGGAGCATGAAACGACAAAAGCTCAACGCCTAGCCCAAGCTAAGGAGAAGCGGCTGCAAAACTTACTTGCGCGATCGAGGTCTACTCGGACTCATCAGGAGGGGAACCTTAAGGAGCATGGAGTTTCTTTAACACCGCAGGACTCGACAAATGCTCAATCTGATACCGAAGTAGAGACGTGAGTCTAGCAAAAGGCAGAAGGAAGAGGGCAGAAGGCAGAAGTTTATTACTGATGTCTGAATCCCCCGAATTGAATTCGGGGGAGTGGCTCAACAAAGTGTGGAGAGAGTACGTCAACCCATGCCTTCCTCAAATTCATCAATCGCTTGAATCTGGTCTGAAATCATGGTGCATTGTTCTAGTAATGGTATGTTTAAATCTGGCAATAGCTCACTTAAATTAATCTGCTCGTATCCGTAAGTTTGCAAAAACTTTGATGGCGTTTCTTCTCGTAAATGGTAGAGCGTAAGTCGATTGAGTTTCCACATCCAGACTTCAGTGACTTCCAAACATCGGTAAGTTTCTAGCTTATCAATGGTACCGCTAGTGATGACTACTTCAATGGCTAGGTCTGGGATGCTTTTCTCTTCTCCTAGGGAGTAACATTCGTCAGGTTCAGCCCCAGCTCTTTTGAGTCGCTTTTTAACAGTATGACTCCCCATTGGAGTGTATTTAATTCGCTTTTTAAGGAGATAAAACTCTACCAGGGTAGCCAAACGTTTTTTGAGTTTTTCATGTCTCAGGGACGGCGACACAATTTCTAATACTCCATCCAAGTAGGTGACACGATAGTGAGAATTATTCTCCAGTTTGACTATCACGGCTTCGTATTGCAGCCAGTTTACCTCGCTTCTGGTGAATCTCTCCTCTGGATCGTCAAGGCTTGCAAGTTGTGGATCGTCAATGAGTTCAAAAAGACTACTAACCATTGTTTAAAACCAAATAACTGAAACAGCTTCTCGTCTTTATTGGACGATATTTATATTTCGTAGAATAGACCCCTTAAAGCCTTAATAGACCGTAGTTTCCCTCGAACTAACGCATCAATTCAGCGCAAGCATAAAAGCTGATCAACTAGGCACTGTAGATAGTGAAACAACAGACTGAGGAAACTGGTTTTTTAAAGCTGGCAACACAGGACACGGCTTTTTCTGCTGCAAGTTGTCCGATGCTTGACCTGTGAAGGTATTCCACCGGAATGGTCCCTTTTCGGCGGCGGATATCCACAAAAGGCGTTTGGCGCGTGTCATGGCAACGTAGAGGAGGCGGAATTCTTCAGCCGTTTTTAGATGTCCGGCTTGTTCCCACGCATCCATTGCCATTGGGATGGGTTGTTCGTGGAGACTGGCGCGAATTTGCGCTCTAGCAACTTCTGCGAGGGTAAAGTCTCCTAGAAACTGGGATGCTGTGGGTACCCAAGGACTACCAGGAAGCGTGTCTTCATGCAAAAACGGGAGAAAGACATAATCCCAGTCCAGTCCCTTGGCTTTGTGCATGGTAATGATGGTGAGTTGACCTGCACGGAGATAGCGGGAGTCGGCGTCTTCAGTTTCTACAGGTTCAAAGCGTTCGGATGTGACAATTTCAGTCAAAGCGTCGAGGGTTGCCCTCATGGAACTGTTGCCGTGGGTTTGTCTTGCAACCCGTTCGGCTAATTTATCAGCCGTCGCGAGTTCCGATTGGTCGTAGTTTAAGGTTAGTGCTAGGAAGGAAATAAGCTGATAGTGAGGCAGTTCCAGACGGGCGCGAAGTAAACTACTACAATAGCGCCGAGCTTGACGGACTGGTGATGTTTGTTGGGGGTCGAGGGGGCCAGGGTAGAGGAATTGCTCTGGGAAGGTGGCGAGGGCGTTAAGGTCTTGGGTGGGTATACGCTGGCGCTGAACCAAGACTTCTAGGGCTGTTTTGAGGTAATCGGGAGAATGGGGTCGGTCGAGGAATTGTAGAAGCGCTAGCATTTCAGCCGGAACGTGGGAATGGCGATCGCTTCCTTGCACATCATAGACTTCAATTCCGTGCTGACGCTTCAGATAATCTAGCTTTTGGGCAACAAAACTCCCTTGGCGATTCTCCCGCACCAATACGGCGGCTCGATGCTCTGGATTTGTCGCAAATAACTCAACAACGCGATCGCCTATGAGTTGGACAGTATCATAAATGTCTCTAGGAGTGTAGATTTCTAAACCACGACCGACTGGCTGAGGATTGGCATCTGTTTGAGGGTCATTGGCACCCACAGGGCGAATCATCTGGGAACGAAAGGCTTTTAGCTCGGCACCTGTAAGCTGGGAGCGATTCACCCAGTTCAAGACGAAGTTGGCGGCATCAATAATAATTGGGGTACTACGACCCGCTTGATCCATAGTTGCCAAACGCCCTTTAGTGTCACAGTCTTCGCAGAACCGATTGAAATAAATTGGGTCAGCTGGGGTGAAGGTGGAGTTAATCGCTTGATTGGGGTCACCAACCCGAATTAAATTTGCTGGTGCTTCTAGGTTGTTTGGGTCAGTAGCAAGAATTTCTAGCAGTTCAGCTTGTAAGGGGGTAGAGTCTTGCGCTTCATCTTCAAAGACGGCAAAGATTTTGTTTTGCTCAATCTGGCGAATGGTGTTGTTGGTTTTGAGTACCCGTAAAGCTGCCAGAATCATATCGTCGTAGTCGATGAAATCACGAGATCGCGATACAGTTTGGTATTGTTCATACAATCCCGCTGCGATCGCTAATGTTTCATAAGCATCGGGGGTTTGTTCGGATAGCCTCCACAAATCCTCTGGTAATAAACCAGAGCTTTTGGCTTCATGGATAACGATTTGGGCAATGCTTGGTAATACCTCCGTTCGCAGAACCGACTGCCGCCGCAACCGCTCTGTTTCTTCCCCATCAAACTGGCGTCCCTCTAATAAGGTTGAGTAGCGACGAGGGTTAGCCGCAATCCACTGCTCAACACAGGCACGAATCAAGCGATGGCTTTGGTTGGGTGTCACCAAGGTTGCATTCTCAAGATTGAGTCCTGATAACTCTGGATAACGGTTGGCAATGTTTAACGCTAAACCGTGCAATGTATAGACAACAAAGCTATTTTGTGGTAGATAGAGCTTTTTTAGATTTTCGCGAATTTTAACTTTGATACTCGCGGCAGCGGAGCGAGTGAAGGTAACTACTACGAGTTGACGCTTGCTGTGAAGTTGGTAACGTGCGATCGCAAAAGCCGCTGCTACTGCCATACCCGTAGACTTCCCAGCACCCGGTACAGCAGAAACCGCCAGTTGTCCTCCCTGCCAGTCTGCCATGCTTTGTTGTCCGCGCCGCAAACCCTCACGGAGTCGCTGCAATTCCCGCTCTCGTAATACTTGTGGAGGCAAAGTTTGGGTGATTTGGTTTTGGGGGGTATCGTTTGACATCTCTAGGCTTTAGGCATTGCGACCTGTAAGCTACAGTCTAGCGTGGTGTACTTATTGAAAAAGCGATCGCATTGAGTCAAGCTAGGCTAATAAGTACAGATACTTAGAAAATACATTGTGTGACGTAGGATTCGATCTAAATAAAGGCTTCAAGACTATCATTTAGAAGATTGTTGAAGAAACTATTCAGGTGTTTTTATGGTTTCTAATCTTGAGAGTGATCAGGTTCGCGTTCATCAAGCGCTTGGTCTAGCTGAAGAAATTGAACGATACAAGGGTCTTGTCCAGGCTTTATCAGATACAGTCGAGGCAAAAGTCTCTTATGTTGACTCCGAGCAGCGTTATAAATTTGTAAACAAGCAGTACGAGCGTTGGTACGAAACCAGTGCAGATAAGCTTGTGGGTAAAACAGTCCAAGAGCTTATGGGGGAGGAGTACCAACATGTGAAGTCCTATGTGGAGACAGCGTTGTCTGGCAAGGAAGTTAGGTATGATTGCCCCTTGAACTTTACCGATGGTCAACAACGTTATCTTCGGATAACCCATGTCCCACACTTTAATGAGTTGTCAGAAGTTATCGGCATCTTTGTTGTCTGCCAAGACATCACCGAGCAAAAGCATCTAGAGGAAAGTCTAGAACAGCTCAAAGCTGCCCAAGCTTAGCGAATAATAACGGAATAGAAATAGAACTTGTGAGTTCTCTAGCCAGAGAAATTAGTTCTTAGGTAGTGTTGTAGCTTAGTGCTGATAGCATTCAAACTTAGCAGAAGCAGGAAATACAAAAGCCAACTAATAGCTCTACAACACTACTGCTCATTTTGATAGCTTTTACTTGAATATCCATTCACGCGAATGAAGATGGACTCTACCTCCAATACAGGCAAGGCAAAGAGTGAACTAAAGTCTGTTCAATCAAATGGATCAGGGCAGCAACCCAGTATCCACATTAAGTGGTATGAAGGTTTGTACAATAAAATTCCCTGTACCTGCCTCACTGTAACGATTAATGGGGTAATTCTTGATGCCAATCGATTTGCTTGTGAATGTCTTGGTTACTCGCGTCAAGAGTTAGTTGAAACGTCAATTTTTAATATATTCAACTCTAGAGATAAAGAAAAGCTACACTTAGCTTTAACTGATTATAGGGAAAGCTTAACCAGAAATATCAATGAAGAGTTTCGGCTGGTTACCAAAAATGGTAGAAATTTGTGGGTGAAATTAACCCTCGATATCTTACAGCCAGTTGGTCAAAAGCCAATTTTATTACTTATTTGTGAAGAGGTAACTGAAGCCAAAAGGCTGGAAGTAACTTTTCAGGAAACTCAATCCCAGGTTCAACTGTTAATGGACGCTTTTCCTGGAAAAGTTTCTTACATAGATGCACAAAGGTGTTACCGATTGATCAGTAAACGATATGAGGAATGGTCGCTGATTTCTCCAGAAGAAATTATAGGTCAAACTGTTAAAGAGTTTATGACACCACTCCAGTATCAAAATATTGAGGAATATATAGAATTAGCAATATCTGGGCAAAGCGTTCAGTATGAGTTTGATTCAGTATTTAATGATGGGAAACGACGTTATCTCTTGGTTGACCACGTTCCACATATTAGCAAGTCAGGGGAAGTTCTAGGTTTTTTTGTGTTCTGTCAAGATCTGAGCGATCGAAAAAAAGTTGAAGAAAAGCTGCGGCAGTTTAATGAAGAACTAGAAAATCGAGTCAAAGAGCGCACCGCTGAGCTAGAACAGTCTCTAACTGAGCGCAAGCGAGTACTTGAAGCACTACGTGAAGCAGAGGAAGAAGTTCGCAGAGCGCTTTTAAAAGAACAGGAACTGAGTGAACTAAAATCTCGCTTTCTTTCTACGACTTCCCATGAATTTCGTACTCCTCTGACTACCATCCTTTCGTCGTCAGAAATGCTGGAACGTTACTGGCACAAATGGAGTGAGGAGACACAATTTACTCATTTGCATCGCATTCAACACGCTGTCAAGCAAATGACCCAGATGTTGCATGATGTGTTGACGCTCTCGCAAGCCGAAGCCGGTAAACTAGAGTTTAATCCCGAACCTCTGGATTTGGAGCAGTTTTGTAATGAGCTAGTAGAAGATCTACAACTGAATGATGGTGAGCGCCATATAATCGCTTTCGAGAGTGAATGCAAAGACGTTCTAGCTATTCTGGATGCCAAACTGCTACGGCATATTCTTACCAACTTACTAACGAATGCCCTTAAGTATTCTCCCAACGGCACTACAGTTAGGTTTTCTGTCATTTATCAGGAGCAAGAAGCAATTTTTCAGATTCAAGATCAAGGTATTGGCATTCCAAAAGAAGACACTAAATGTTTGTTTGACTCCTTCTATCGCGCTACTAATGTAGGCACAATCCAAGGAACAGGATTAGGGCTTGCAATTGTCAAACAGTGTGTGGATATATACAAGGGAAAGATTGCTGTCGATAGTGTTGTTGGGAAAGGCACAACATTTACTGTAACCCTACCCTTAAGGCTGTAAAACCAGTTGCCATTCGGCTTGCTGTTGATTCCAAACGGGTATTGGTGTCTCACCCACTACATAAGGCCCCCAATATCGGCGGGAGCCATCCTGAGCGAAAGCAACCAAAATATCTCCCTTAGATAACTGGAGATTGTCTTGGGGCAGCGAGAGAATCAGCCCTTGGCTACCGCCTTCCATTGGTGCAAAATCCCAGTGCGCTGGCTCTTTGTAAGCTTTGGACTGTGTTGCCCGTGCCAGTAGCGCCACACGCACAGGATGTTCTGTTGGATTACTCACTCGAAATGCCCCTCGACGTGCGGCTACCGCTTCTGGATCTGGACTTTTGGGGGGTGAGGCAACTGGGGTAGGTAACGTCGGCGAAATCGTTGGAAGGGCAGGCGGAAGCTTTTCAACCTTCTCGACTGCTGGCGTTCTGGGTGACTCAATCTCTGGTAGTGAAGAGATATCTAGTGGCTGTGGCTCTATCGAAATGGTGAACCGAAATAATCCCAGTCCTATTCCAGCGAGTCCTAAGAATAAAACAATAACCAATAAGGGATAAAGGGAAGATTTAAACTTTTTCATCCGTTTTAGGGTAATGACCCTGCACCACTGCTTAAAAGTTATCAGTTACTTAAACCAACGACGTTTTTGGTTACTGAGCTACTTAGTCAATGTGTCCAACCCTTAGCAAGGGAAGGTAAAGTGTGATCTTAAAGTGTTTTTCCCGTTATTGTCAGGTCGAATCATGCAAAATACTCGTCTCAATAACCTATTTAATGCTGCCTGGACGCGGTTAGGGGAATGGTTTACTAATCCCTGGCGACACATTTCACTTGTCTTGATTAGCTTGCTCTTGGGTGTCTTTTTGGGAACGGCGATTCCCACAACGGCTGGACAAGCGGCTAACTGGGACGTGATTGTTGCTGGGGTTTTGGTTCTTTTCACAGAAGCCGTGAGCCGGATTGTTTATGGTGGCAACCGACGGCGGAAAAAAACGACTGAGGGTGTTTCTACAGCTTCCCTGCTGTCTGAAGTGATTAATGCTCTAAAACTTGGTCTGACTTACAGCTTGTTTGTGGAAGCCTTTAAAATTGGTTCTTGATCGTATGTTGCAACCGGATACATCACTAGGTCAAATTCTTCATGACTGGGCAGTAGAAGAGAACTCAACTACCTTGCCGTGGCAACAACTGGCAGCAGAGGAACTAACCTCCTCACAGCGAGCAAAGGCATTTGGGATCACATCGACAAAGGTAGAGGAGGTTATTCAGGCGCGATCGCTTATTTTCAAAGCCATTTACCCTCATATCCTCTCCCTCCCCGCTTTCAGAAACCAAAGCCGGGAAACAACACAGATTTCCCAATATCCAGTCCCCAATCCCCAATCCCCAATCGCCTTATCCCTCTGGAACCTCTGGCTTCCCCTTGCGATGCAGCTAGCCTCATCGCGTCAACAACTGAAACGTCCTTTAATCCAAGGAATATTAGGGGGACAAGGAACTGGCAAAACTACTCTGGCGGCTGTCTTGAGTGTAATTCTCGCTCATTTAGGCTACCGTACCCTCAGCCTCTCTTTGGATGACCTCTACAAAACCTATGCAGAACGACAACATCTCCAACAACAAGACCCCCGCCTGATCTGGCGAGGTCCACCCGGAACCCATGATGTTGAGCTGGGTTTGCAGCTTCTAGACCAACTGCGTCAACCTAACCGACGAGAACCCATTCTCGTGCCTCGCTTTGATAAGTCTGCCTGGGAAGGCGCAGGTGATCGAACTACTCCTGAACAGGTAGAAGGTGCTGATATTGTGCTGTTTGAAGGCTGGTTTGTTGGGGTTCGACCAATCGACTCAGCCGTGTTTGACGCACCGACTCCACCACCGATTCAGACAGAGGCTGACCGCTTGTTTGCTCGTGATATGAACGAGCAGTTGAAAGGCTATCTACCTTTGTGGGAACAGCTAGACCGATTGATAGTGCTTTACCCAACAGACTATCGCCTCAGTCAAAAGTGGCGACTGCAAGCAGAACAGCAAATGATTGCTACAGGTAGATCGGGGATGACTGAACCACAAGTTAGAGAATTTGTCGAGTATTTTTGGCGATCGCTCCATCCAGAATTATTCATCACACCTCTAACCAAAAATCCTAGATTGGTAGATCTAGTTATTGAAATTAATCCTGACCATACTGTTGGTGCTGTTTATCAACCAGAGGATGCTTAGAGTAAGCTGATGGGCCTTTAAATTTTATTTTTAGAATTGCGTCCCTTACCGTGTTATGAGCATCTCGTTGCCGAAGCGAAAAACATTATATAAATATTATTTATTACTGCGATAACGTACACTGATTAATAATTTGTTCAGGCTCATAGTTTTCAGAAAAGACAGTCTGAACTAACAGTTTTTGTTAAGGAATGCCATTAAATTAATGAGGCAATTGGTTACTCTGCTGCAAGCAAACTTAAATTATGAAAAAAACATGATTTAAAAATGAAGTAAGAATGATAAAAAATTAAATACCTCTATCTTTAGTGTTACAAATAGAAAGGAATCTTCATTCGTTACATCTTTAGCAAATGGATTTAGTCACGACTGTATTGGTTTCTGTGGGATTGGCGGCTGATGCTTTTGCAGTTTCTCTTTCGAGCGGCACAGCAATCAAACACATGAAAATCAATAAAGCGCTGAAGATTTCCTTGTCTTTTGGCTGTTTTCAGGCGCTCATGCCTTTAATTGGCTGGTTGGTCGGGTTGAGCTTCCGAGGCTGGATAGAATCTGTCGATCATTGGGTGGCTTTCGGATTACTGAGTTTCATTGGAGCCAGAATGATTTATGAAGCGACTCAGGAAGAAAGTGACGATAAAAAATTCAATCCACTAGATATTTATACGTTATTAACTTTATCCCTCGCAACTAGTATAGATGCTCTAGCTGTAGGATTTGGTTTTTCTGTACTACAAGTTTCCATTGCTGCAATTATCACTGCTATTGGATTAATTACCTTCTCTTTATCTTTTGTTGGTGTCTTTGTTGGTCATAAGTTTGGTAATTTATTCGATAATAAAGTGGAAATGTTTGGCGGATTTGTTCTAATTATTATTGGCAGTAAGATTTTAGTTGAACATTTGATGGGGCTAGCGAGTTAGCTTCTGTTGCAGTAGGTTTATTCAAAAAAACAAAAGTCATTTTTCGGGACGTAAACCATTCATTAGTGTCAACTTAAGACAAGAGCAACTGGAAGTCGCGGCTACCCTACAGCAATACTATTGTTGTCATTGATAGTACATGGGTACTAAAAATAGGTTTAGTGATATTCTCAATTAATCACTTCCTCCATAGGGCAGACGAAGACATGGTTCTCTCTAAGTAGGGTGATTATCAAGCAGTCGTGAGTGATTTCCCACTACTCGAAAGAATCTCTATGTTGCTGAAGTGAAGGCTATAGAGCGTCGAGTATTAAAGAACACATCACGGCTGGAGAAATATCCATATCATTTGTGGGAAAACAGTAGCTGTAGAACAAGGGGCTAATGACAAAGCTCAAGAGCCGAAACTGAGTTCGTTATTGGCTGTAGTTTTGATTCTTCAAATTCAAAAATGGCAAAGCTTATTCTGGTTCGTCACGGTCAAAGCACTTGGAATGCCGCTAATCGATTTACGGGTTGGGTTGATGTTCCCCTAAATCAGGTTGGTCGTACAGAAGCGATCGCAGCGGCAAAAAAAATCAGCCCTTATCCGATTGATGTCGGTTTCACTAGTATGCTAGTGCGTGCGATCGAGACAACTGCTATCTGTCTAACTCAGTGTGAAGGAGCTTGCGGTACTAAAAGTCCGATATTTAAACACGACGCTGACGACCCTAACTGGCATGGCTGGGACAAGTATGATGGTGACAAGAGCCAGGAAGTCCCGATTTACCTGAGTTCATGCCTCGATGAGCGCTACTATGGCGACTTGCAGGGGAAGAACAAAGCCGAATTGGCAGAGAAGTATGGCAAAGAACAGGTGCATATGTGGCGGCGATCGTTTTCTATTCGGCCACCAGGAGGAGAGAGTCTAGAAGACACGGCGAAGAGGACACTACCGTATTTCCGGAACCGGATTCTCACTCACCTGAAACATGGGGATAATGTCATTGTTGCCGCGCATGGCAATTCCCTACGGTCAATCATTATGGAACTCGATCAGCTTAGCGAGGAGGAAGTTCCTAAACTTGAACTTGCAACTGGTATCCCCACCGTCTACGACATCAATGAGGAAGGTAAAGTCGTCGGTAAAGAGATTATGGATTAAGTTTTAGTGCTTCCCATGCGTAAAACAAAGATTATCTGCACGCTTGGTCCCGCCAGTTCTGACTTTGACACAATCAAAGCAATGGTCGAGGCAGGCATGGACGTAGCGCGGCTGAACTTCTCCCATGGCGATCGCGCTACCCACTTAGACTACATTCGCACCGTTCGCGAGGTTTCCCAAGAACTGAATCGCCCTCTTGCCATCATTCAAGACTTACAAGGCCCAAAAATCCGAGTTGGCGAAATGGAAGCAGGTGTCGTCCTCACCCCAGGTGAACAAACTGTAATCACCATGGATGATGTAGTCGGTACAGCAGGGCGATTTAGTTCCACCTACAAAGGTTTAGCTAGGGATGTAAAAGTTGATGACCCGATTCTCATCAACGATGGCTTACTCAAACTTCGGGTAGACCAAGTGAGTGGTAGTGATATCCATTGCTTTGTAATCTACGGGGGGCCGCTGAAAAGTCACAAGGGAATAAACCTCAGCCTCTCCTCAATCTCGACTCCAGCCCTTACCGATAAGGATAAAGAGGACTTGGAGTTTGGCTTAAGCCAAGACGTGGACTACATCGCCTTGTCCTTTGTTCGGGAAGCTGCCGATCTTGAGCAAGTCAGAGAGTTGGTGAAACGTTCTGGCAAGCGAACTCACGTCATTGCTAAGGTAGAACGTCACGAGGCAGTAGAGGCAATGGAGTCAGTTGTTGCCGCATCTGATGCAGTTATGGTTGCTCGTGGTGACTTGGGTGTTGAAATGCTCTTGGAGCAAGTTCCGGCAATCCAAAAGTCCTTGATTGATACCTGCCACAGCTATCTTAAGCCAGTAATCACCGCGACTCAGATGCTAGAGTCGATGATCCAAAACCCGCGTCCCACGAGAGCAGAGGTTTCCGACGTTGCCAATGCGATTCTGGAAGGGACGGATGCTGTGATGCTTTCGGGGGAAACTTCAGTTGGTCACTATCCTGTAGAAGCCGTGAGAACAATGGCACGGATTGCCCAGACAACAGAGGCACGGTTGAGAGTCTCCCCTCTTTACATTGATGGGTTTGAAGAACACAGTATCTCCAATTCTGTCGCTCATGCCGCTTGTCAACTGGCACAGAACATTAAGGCAAAAGCGATCGTCTGCTTCACAGAAAACGGTTTCTCCGCCCGAATTCTCTCCAAGTACCGTCAGCCAATTCCGGTAATTGCGGTAACGCCAACAGAAAGTGTTCAGCGTCGGTTGGTGCTGTATTGGGGAGTTCAGTCCTTACGACTTCAGGAAGTGTATAGCACTGACGCGATGATTGTTTTGGCAGAGCAAGCCGCTGTTGAGCATGGGTTTGTTGTCAAGGGAGATGTTGTGGTGATGATTGCAGGTTTGCCATTGGCGATTACTGGAGTGACGAACTTAATCAAGGCACACCGCATCGGGGAACAGGTGGCAGTTTGACTTGTTGCTGTTTCAATCCCTGATAGGGATTTATAGCAGTTCTCATTCGTGTGCAGTACAGTTTTGACCTCTCTCCAAACCTCTCTCCTATAAGGAGAGAGGCTTTGAAATTAGCTCCCTTCCCTAGTAGTCTGAGTGTACCTCGCTCAACTAAGAATCGCTATAAGTTAATTGAATGGTGGCGTTGTCCAGTTGGTTCAGATTGAAGAAGTGTTTCAATCCCTGATAGGGATTTAAGTTAATTGAAAGCCAACCACCAGCCGTCAAAGCTAGGGTTGTAAAATCTTTCAATGTTTCAATCCCTGATAGGGATTTAAGTTAATTGAAAGCTTGCCAACGCTAAAGAGGCATCTGAGTTTGCCGAGTTTCAATCCCTGATAGGGATTTAAGTTAATTGAAAGCACCACCAAGGAAGAACCAAAGGTGTCAGCAGAAGTTTCAATCCCTGATAGGGATTTAAGTTAATTGAAAGATGAAGCCCCGTCTGTCACTACCTATTTAAGTAACAGTTTCAATCCCTGATAGGGATTTAAGTTAATTGAAAGTTGAGGTATCTGAGATGGCTAATTCACACGGTTTTGTTTCAATCCCTGATAGGGATTTAAGTTAATTGAAAGCTGGTGGTGGTATCGAAGTTAGTCCCGATTTAACCGGTTTCAATCCCTGATAGGGATTTAAGTTAATTGAAAGAGCGGCTACCTGAAACGCTTACTGTATTTAATTTTCAAGGTGCATTTGCGCGAGTCATTTAGATAATAGCATCCTAGGCAACAGCCTTGGCAAGAGGCAAAGCTTCTAATTCGACTCAAAGCTAGTAGCCGTAGGGCTTTGAGAAAGTGCGCGAACCTCAAAACTGAGTAAGAACCTTCAAACCTTTGTCCATAAAGAGATACCTCCATAAATTGCCCTGTGTCCTGAAAAACACCTACCCACTCGCGCAATAAACCGCCAAGCTGCCACAAAAAAAATGCAATCTGCTTTGCAGCACAAGAGATCGCTTATCTCTCATACCACTTAGTTTAAGTTCTTAGAACTTACGCACAAGCGCCATATCTGGTAGGGGCGCACAGCTGTGCGCCCCTACAAATGGTGTTCCAAGGGTGGATTTGCGTAAGTCCTGTTCTAATATTAAAGACAAAACCTTCAGTTCCGAAAACGGCTAGCAATTGCTGAATACCAGATTTATGCTGACAGCATGAATTCGGATTTGATACGATGAGCAGTTTGCTTGACCCTGATGCCTGTTACCGAGCAATCCAAACGAAAGATGTCCGCTTTGACGGACGGATTTTCATCGCCGTTCGCACAACTGGCATCTTTTGCCGCCCTATCTGCCCAGCCCAGACACCAAAGCGAGAGAATTGCACGTTCTTTGCAAGTGCGGCAGCCGCTCATGAAGCAGGGTTTCGTCCCTGTTTGCGCTGTCGCCCGGAACTATCGCCAAATTTGTTTGCACTCGTTGGAACAGCATCCACAGTTTCGCGATCGCTTCGTCTGATTGCTGAGGGCGCACTTGATGATGGTACGGTGGGGGAACTAGCGGCACGAGTGGGAGTAGGCGATCGCCATTTGCGGCAGTTATTCGCTAAACACCTAGGAACTTCACCAAGGGCAGTAGCACAGACGCGACGGCTTTTGTTTGCAAAGCAATTACTCGATGAAACCTCGCTATCAATAACGGATGTGGCAATGGCAGCGGGTTTTTCCAGTATCCGCCGATTTAATGCCGTAATTCACAAGACCTACCAGCGATCGCCAAGTGAATTGCGATCGGCACAAACTAAACTGGGAGATGCTAGCAAAACCCCTGAAATTACGCTAAAGCTTCCTTTTAGTCCGCCCTATAATTGGTCAGCATTCGTCCGCTTTTTATCAGCTAGAGCCACTCCAGGGTTGGAGTCTGTGGGTTCTGATTTTTATCAACGGACTATTTCCCTTGATGGGATGCATGGTGTTGTTGAAGTACGCCCGGTTAAGGAACAACACTATCTGGTTGCTAATATCCGATTTCCCAAAGTAGCGCTTTTGGGTCAGATTGTTGAGCGATTGCGTCGGATGTTTGACTTGGATGCGAATGTTGCAGAGATTATTACCCACCTGCGGTGCGATCGCATTCTTCGTCCAGCAATTTCTACCTTACCAGGACTGCGGGTGCCTGGAGCATGGGATTCCTTTGAACTAGCGGTACGTGCAATTCTTGGACAGCAAGTCAGTGTTACTGCCGCTACAACCCTGGCAGGACGTATAGTTGAAACCTATGGTGAGCGGTTGGTAATTGAAGGAATGTCTTGGGGAGAATCTAATTTGCGATTTGTTTTTCCCCGACCAGAAGTTTTGGCAAATGCTGACTTAACTAGCATCGGAATTACGCGATCGCGTGCCTTTGCAATTACCTCACTGGCTGCTGCTGTTGTTCAAGACAATCAGATCTTGACGAACTTCCAAAACTTAGACGATGCGGTGCAAAAGTTGTCTAAACTTCCTGGAATTGGTGAATGGACAGCTCAATATATTGCAATGCGGGCATTACGCGAACCTGATGCCTTTCCCGTAACTGATTTAGGGCTGTTACGTGCGATGGAAAAACTAGGACATCCTGTAACAAAAACCCAGTTATTATATGTTTCTCAAGCTTGGCAGCCTTGGCGTGCTTATGCTGCGATGATCCTCTGGTTGTCGCTCGATTCATCCTTGTTACCTTTGCAGGAGGAGCTATCAGCATGACTCAACTTCTAATTGACAAAATTGCTTCTGAGATTGGAGAGATTCTGGTGGTTTCCGATGGGAAAAGTCTCACTAGCCTCGACTTTTCAGACTATGAGCAACGCATGATGAAGCTACTAGAGAAACGCTATGGCTCTGTCAATCTTATAGAGAAAAAGAATCCCCAAGGATTTAGCGATCGCATCCGTGCATATCTGAATGGTGACTATAACAGCCTGGATGATATCCCAGTCAAAACTGGAGGAACACCCTTTCAGCAGCAGGTTTGGTTAGCACTCCGAACAATTCCACTGGGAACTGTGATTTCCTACGGTGAGTTGGCGGCAAAACTGGGTAAGCCAACCGCATATCGAGCAGTAGGGATGACAAACTCACTTAATCCAGTTGCGATTGTACTCCCGTGTCATCGAGTAATCGGCGCAAAGGCTTCCCTTACTGGCTATGCTGGCGGTTTGGAGCGCAAGCGCTGGCTGCTTCAACACGAGGGTGTTGACTGTCGCTTTGCTCCAATTCAAAGTTCTTTATCAATGAAGTGAGTCAGATTTTGGGGATTTTAACAACGCAATTTAAATATTTTAATCAGAGTAAATCTTCTTCAGATAGCTGGGCTATTTTCATCAATGCTCTCAATGTTCCAACTTTTAAATCTTGATTACGGTGAATAGGAATTGACAGAATTTGTTCGACTTCAGGGTTTTCATAGATATGATGACTGCCAGTAATTCTTCGCAAAAACCAACCTTTTTGCTCCACAATCTTGCACAGTCGCTTGCCAGAAATAGATTTCATACAGCAATTTCGACGATTTGAGCTGTTGGCTCAATTGCATTACGACTGTTTGCAACATCCAGCCAACCTTCAATAGCGTCCTTTAAATTAGCTACCACCTCCTCCATCGTGTCTCCTTCAGTAATGCAACCAGGGAGCGCAGGAACCTCTGCCCAATAGCCACCTTCTTCTGCTGGATGAATGATTGCTTTGATTTTCATACACATATTGAGCTAGTTGTTGAGAATATGGTAACAGGACTCAATGTGATAGATGAAGAGGCACGGTAGATAAAATAAGCCTGCAAACCAAGCTACAAAGATGCAAGCGAGTTGTTATCCTGCGTTGAACATTTGACTCATAGACTTACCTTCAACTTATCAATACACTGCTGACGTATTGTAAGAATCACTTCAATAACATACATTTCGGCAGTGCAATAATCACTAAGAAGCATTGTGACATTTGCACGACCATGTGCGATGGCATTACGTTTTTCGTAAAGGTCGTGTCGATACTTGTTAACATCCGATTGCTTCAAGCCATTAAACTCCTGTGGCGTGGTGTCAATCCCGTAAACTCGCTTAAAGATTTTTTTCCGCTCTACATTACTCTCCGCCGATTGTTTAATCCATGCCCAAAGAGGCGGTTTAGAGTAAGCATTAGACTCGCCAGGTTCTTCTGTTACAACTTCAGAATTTACCGTAACTGACTCAAATCTCTCCGGCGACTCAGTTTTTCCACCAGGTCTGTAGTACAAGAGGCATTTAAGAACATCTATCTCAAATTGCTCAGATGCTCCTAGTAGTCGAACAAAAGCTGAAGTAATGACGAAATTCGGTAGCCTGTGGTATCCCACTCCACTACGATGAACCCCAAAATCAGGAGCATCATGATTGATATGACGCATTTCATTTTTAACGGCTCTCGCTAATGGATATCGATCCTCAAGGAATCCCTCCATTGACAAGAGAAGATTTACGAAGTCTTCCCCAATTTGTTCTTCTGTTTCAAAGTCTCTGGGAGTTACAATTACGGGTTTAACACCTTGCTCACTGATCCACGTAGCAAATTCCTCAAGGTTTAGCTTTCTACCTCTTTGAATAGCTCCCTCTTCCAACGTAAAAGCAACAGACTCACGAAGTGCTTCAACTTGACGAAGTGCAGCCCAAACAGCAAGACCCATGTCATTCCTCTAGCATCTTGGATAACTAATTCTAAATAACGCAGCCTGATATATACGTTAGTTTAGTTCTGGCTAACAGTCTCATCAACAACCTTACGATAATTTGATCTTGGACACTAATAGGTAAGTCATCCGTTGCGCCCCGAAAGTAACACAGCCCAAAAATGACCTATTTATATGGATTGTTAGCGCATAACTCAAACAAACCAAAACGCGATCGCTTCACTCACCTGCCAGGTTCAGAATTCGATTGAGCGATCACCTACCCTGAACAGACAAAAATGCGATCGCCTCAGCGTGGACTAGCGTGGGTTAGACTTGCTGTTCTAATGATGTCTTCGCGCTTCACCATGACCACACAACCACTGTCACAAGGAGCGACAGTAATAATTGAGCGATCGCTCCTTGTTGACTGCCGAAACTCAACAGGATGCGATCGCCATTCTCCCCTATTTAACTAAGAGGTGTTTTTAAAGGCAATTTAAACAAACCCTAAAAACTAAATTGGGCACGTAAATTACCCACATAGATATTAGGATTGTCGCTGAAATTGTTCGGATTGCCAATCAGGTAGAAGGCTGGAACAATAGCAATGTTATTCGTCAGGGGATAGAAGTAAGTTGCTTCAAATTCATACTGAACTCCACCATCACCACCACCAGAAACGAGAAAATCACGACCATCCAACACAGAGAAGGGTATTACATAGGATACTGTTGCCAAGGCTCCTTCCTTACCCAAGTCAGGAAATGCTACTCCTAACTGAATCGCTTGTGCATTGATTTCACCATCCGGTCGGGCTGGATTTACTGGATTGAGATTGGTACTCCCGTAGGTATAGCGTCCAAAAAGACCCAAAAAGTTAGCAACTCGCCAGTCGAAGTTAAAGCCGAACGTATCAGCGGTTGCATTATTGAGGGGACCACCAAAACCATCATCAGCTAAACCATAAATCGGCTCTCCAATCGCCCCACCAATTAGTCCATTAATTTGCTGAATGTTGGAACGGTTGTAGATGAAACGCAAGTTAATGTTTTCTGTTGGAGAGAATGCCAGCTCTGCTGTAATCGTATTAGTACCACCAAACAAACCTTGGTCTGGGTTGGATGCAGAATTAAACAATCCACTAGGGAGAAATTCATCACTCTCGCCTAGATAAGCAACACGCAACCTGAACTGGTCACTAATATTCCAAAGCACTGCTGCTCCAGAGCCACGATCAATTGTATTCAGAAGAGTGCTGCCATTTGAGTTGAAGGTGCTGCCACCTGTTAAGAAGAACGTGTAAGCATTGTTGTCGAAGTAGCGATACCAATTAATCCGAGGTCCAACCACAGCCTGAATGCTATCCGTGACGGGGAAAGTGTAAAACAATTCCCGCAAGATTACGTCATTATCTCCAGTAATCGTTCCAGCCGTTTGGTCAAGAAACGGTGTACCAAAGGTGTTGTAAAGACCCGCAGAGGCAAAAACGTTGGCTGCTGAGTTGCCGTTCCCTACAGCTAGTTGAGTCACTAAGCTATCTCTACCTGTAAAGGAGGTTTCAAAGTTTAGCCATACCAGATTGCTGAATGTGATTTCGGGGTCATCTTCTACCGTCTGAGTAATCGGTTGATTTGTAATTGGATCTCGCCCTGCTTGTCTGAGGGCAAGGTCACCAAATAAGCCGTTAAGGTCAGTAGTTTCTACTAAGACATCATCATCGGCAAAGGCTCCCGTCAGGTTAAACCATGCTAAACCACTGAGCTTAGTAGTTGTGGAGAACTGGTGGTCTTCTAAGAAGGCAACACGACCCTCTAAGGTATCCACCCGTGTACCTAAGGTTGCCAGTTCTGTCTGAAATTCAGTAACCAGCCGTTGCAGTGTTTCTAAGTCCTCACGGGTGACAAAACCTTCTGTGCTAGCAGCAATTAAACGCTCAACCTGTTGCAAACAGGCGTTTAAACCTGCGGCAAATTCATAACGAGTGGTTGCTCGATTGCCACGAAAGGTGCCATCTGGATACCCAGCAATACAACCATAACGTTCAACAAGCGATCGCAAGGCTTCATACGCCCAATCTCCCGGTGAGACATCACTGAGTTGTGAGACGTTGGTGACTTGCGACATCGGGTCATTGCGATCGCTAATCGCAGCCTCTGAGGAAAGTTCGGTAACAGAGATAACACTCTCAAGCATTTGCGCGTTGGCTGGCTCAATAGCTTCTGCCTCTACTGTTGCCGGAGGTGCCGCTACAGTGTCCTGAACTTGCTCTGAGGTTGGTTCAGCTATGGGTGCTGTTGGTGAATTGCTGGAGAATCTCTCCCTTGCAAAGCTAGAAGACTCTTGCTCCCCCTTCTCTTGCTCACGAAGGGGTTGAGGGGTGATGTCTTTTAATTCGCTAGTAACATCACCAAGTCTCAACGCTGCGGCTGATGATTCAATCCCTTCTACCTCTTGTGGCACAGTCGATAGCGCTACAGTGCCTTGAACTTCACTCGCCCTCACCTGCAACGACATTACAGACATTACAGCGCTTGAAACTAACAGAGACACCCACAAAGTTGTTGGCACACTAAACCAATCTTTCCAGGTAGTTGCATCCTTAACCATCAATCCTCACACCTATTCTTGACAAGAAGAACATGAGGATGTTAACAATTACCTCTTTAGGTAGATGTAGTTTTGGCGACAGTATTTAATATCCTCTTAACCTGTTATCGGCGCTTCCTGACATGACCAGGAAGCAATGCTTAGCTAGCTCTATTGTGTTTAAACTACAGTTGACTGACTGTTGATGGACTGCGTTTTGATTCATAGGAAGACAAATAAATGTAATCTCTTGCTTGAGAAGGTATAGGTTGTTGCACCTTTTCCCTGCATAATTTAAACGCGATCGCCTTAACATTTTTTAGTACAAGGCATTCCCCAAGCGGTTTGATTTTATTCCTTTATCAGGGTGCTAGATGACTCACCACATTCTTAAAGCAAGCTGTCAAACTGTTCATTTAGGCGGTTTTTCTCATCAGTTGGAACCTGCTTTAGTTATTAATTCAGGTGACAGCATCGACGTTGAAACCTACACTGGCTTTTATGTTTCTGACAAAGCACCACCGGAATTTCTCACGCCAGAATTTCTTGAGATTTGTCAGCATTTCCCCCCAGAGCGTAAAGTTGGAACAGGCCCACACTTACTGACAGGGCCAATTTATGTCAAGGATGCTGAGCCTGGAGATGTTCTGGAAGTCAAGCTAGAAGCCATTTCACCTCGTCTCCCTATAGGTTTCAATGCGATTCGCCCCGGTTGGGGAGCTTTACCACAACAGTTTACAGAACCAAGACTACGCTTCATCCCTTTAGATTTAGACAAGGGCGTCGCAGAATTTCCGACAGGTAGCGGGATTGAGATTCCCTTGCAACCCTTCTTTGGTATCGTTGGCGTTGCGACAGAGGAAACCAGCCGTTCCTCTGTTCCTCCCGGTAGCTATGGCGGCAATATTGACAATCGAGAACTGCAAGCTGGCTCAAGGATATTCTTACCTGTTTTTGTTCCTGGCGGCTTATTGTCCATAGGGGACGGACATTCGGCTCAAGGAGATGGTGAAATTGATGTAACTGCGATCGAGACTTCCATGAACGGCACGATCCAAATTAATCTGCGTAAAGATTTGCCGTTCATATATCCCATAGCTGAAACACCAACTGACATCATCACTATGGGATTCGGAGAAACCCTTGATGCAGCCTTTGAGTTTGCCCTCACGCAAATGATTACTTTCTTGGAACGCTTTGCGGGATTGAGTGCAGAAGAAGCCTATGTTTTGTGCAGCCTCGCTGTAAACTTTCACATTACCCAGGTTGTCAACACTCCTCAAAAGGGCGTTCACGGTATGCTACCTAAATCGATCTTGCCCAAGGCAATTCAGTTATGACGCCTACAAGTTTATTGATTTTTGCTGCTGGTGGTTTGTTCGCGGGAATCCTTGCAGGTTTCTTGGGTATAGGGGGCGGTACGGTTCTTGTCCCTTTATTGGTGGCGCTAGGATATGAGCCAGTTGAAGCTGTTGCGACGAGTAGTCTCTCAATTGTGATTACGGCGATTTCCGGCAGTATCCAGAATTGGCGGATGGGCTATTTTAGCTTGAAACGAGTAATGGGGATTGGCTTTCCTGCTGTCGTCACGGCTCAATTTGGAGCGTATCTCGCAGAATTATTTGCTCCCTACTGGTTACTAGCAGCCTTTGGGATACTGCTACTCATTAATATTTACCTTGTCGAACTACGTAAACGCCTGAGTATTAAAGAGAAACAGCAAAGTCAAGAGACAGCAGGCGAAAGACAACCTCAAGATTCAGGGCTTAAAGGCACGATTTCGAGAATTGCTACTGGCAGTGCCGCAGGTGTACTAGCAGGTTTGTTTGGTGTTGGTGGCGGGGTAATAATGGTGCCGCTGCAAATTTTGCTGTTAGGAGAAACGATTAAAACGGCGATTCAGACAAGTTTAGGTGTGATTGTTATTACAGCGATTTCCGCTTGTGCAGGGCACGCCTTACGAGGTAATGTCCTGTGGGTTGAGGGATTACTTTTGGGTGCTGGTGGCTTTTTGGGAGCGCAAATTAGTACACGCTTTTTACCCAAGTTACCTGATCATGTTGTGAGTTTGGCATTTCGTTCGTTGTTAGCCATCCTCTCAATTTATGTTTTCTACCAAGCTTGGCAAAACTATAACAGTTAGCAGTCAGCTATCAGCCATCAGCTTTTTGTTTTCCTGACAAGTAGCGCTTGTTCCGCAGCCTTGAACTGTGGCTACTATGGAGAAACAGACACCATTGTCAAGAAAACGATGAAACTTAGCCTCTTAACCACTGCTGCACTGTTAGTCACTGCTGGTTTCTTCGCACCTGTCAAAGCGCAAGACACCCAACCCCTACCAACTACGCCTTCTGTTCAAAGCCAAGCCAGTGGCGATCAAGTTCTGGAAGCGTGTTCCCAAGATCGAGCCGATACATTACCTAACCCGTTTTCAGACGTTTCGCCCGACCATTGGGCATTCAAAGCTGTGATGAGTGTACATTACTGCGGTGCTTACCACGGGAAAATTCCTCTAGAGCGGGTTAAGCCCTTTTTACAACAACAAACACCACAAACTAGCAGCAACCAAACGCGATGGGAGTTGAATGCCACTCAGTCTCCTGCTAATTCTCGCTGATCAGCTAATTGGTATTGAGGATTGTGGTCGTTTTGTCTACCAGTAAGTAGATAAACTGTCAAATTCCCCTTACCTTTGACTGAGATAACGCCCCGTTCCTCGAATAGGTATTGATCTCGTAGTAAATCATAGGTGGCAGCGGTTACCTGTATGGCGCCGTCGATACCTTGAGATTCCATGCGGCTAGCAACGTTAACGGTATCGCCCCACAAATCGTAGAAAAACTTTTTGATACCAATAACACCCGCGACAACTGGACCACTGTTGATGCCAATCCGGAGTTGGAACACTTCCCCTATCTGGTTGCCTAATTTTACCATTTCGGCTTGCATATCTAGAGCCATTTCGGCGATCGCGATCGCATGATCCGGACGAGGGGTCGGCAAACCCGCGACAACCATATAGGCATCACCAATTGTCTTGATTTTCTCCAAACCATGTCGCTCAGCTAGCTGGTCAAACTTTGAGAAAATTAGATTGAGAATCTTAACCAGTTCTGTTGGAGAGGTTCGAGCGGAGAACTCAGTAAAGCCAACAATGTCAGCAAACAGAACGCTGACGGCTTCAAAGGTATCGGCAATAGTGCTTGGATCCCGTTTTAACCGCTCTGCAATTGGCTCAGGTAAGATATTGAGCAGTAGTTGCTCTGCTTGTGCCTGTTGATAACGCAGTGCTTCCCGCGCCACCTTACGCGCCGTAACGTCAGAGATAGTACCTTCGTAGTAGAGCAGCGTACCCGTGGAGTCACGAACCGCACGAGTATTCTCTGACACCCACATAATGGTTCTGTCTTTACGATAGACCAGAGACTCAAACTCAAATACGGCATTGTTCGCTTGTATGGCAGCAATGAATTCGCCTCTGCGGTTGGGTTCAACATAAACTTGCTGCGAGATGTCTTTGATACCTGTGATTAGTTCTTCAGGTGAGGAGTAGCCAAAAATCCTTGCCAGTGCTGGGTTAGCGCTTATGAAGCGTCCGGCTGGATTCGTCTGGAAAATGCCCTCGATCGCGTTTTCAACAATACTGTGATATCTCTGTTCAGCAAGACGGAGCGCTTCTTCAGCAGCTTTGCGCTGAATTACTGAACCCAGTTGGTTAGCCACTGCTAAGACTAGCTCAACCAATCGCTGATCTTGTTCGCGAACTTCAAACGTGAAGAAAACGAAGATAGCCAGCACCCGATTATTAATAAGAATCGGAATGCCCAAACAGGAGCTGAGTCCGGTATCAAGTAGCGCCTGGGACCGAGCAAATACGCCTTCTGGCTCGATTCCAACATCCTGAATCCATTCGGGCTGTTTGGATGACCAAACCCGCCCAGGCAGCCCCATATCGGGAGCAAATCGGAGCATCTGGCTATGCTGTCTGAATTTCTCTAGGACGGATACGGTTGCACCGCCCGGATTGATACTTGCATACCAAGCGGGGCTGGATTCGAGAAAGGTGCCATCCGAGTTGGGAATCCAGGCTTCCCCAAAATGCCAGCCTATAGTTTCACACACCTTGCGGAGGGTAACTTCCAGGGCAGCGTGAAAGTCTGGGGACTCACTAATCGCTTGCGTTATTGTTTGTAAGAGGCGGATTTTTTCTTCCGCCCGTTGGCGCTCACGCGCTTCTAGAGTGAGGGAAACTAAATCAGCTAAGGAGCCAGCAAAGTTTTGTTCATCCAGTGTCCACTTGCGGGTCAAGTCAGTGTTTTCGTAACACACTACTCCCACGATCTGACCTCCCATCCGAATCGGCGCAGCCAACATCGCTGCCACACCGTAAGGACTCATAAGCTTTTGCCCGTCCAGTAGGTGGGATGCCTGCAATTTAAGAGCGATGGGGTTGCTCTCAGCCTCCTCAATGGCAATGGTAGGCTCTTGTTCCAAGGCTTTGAAGTAACCGGGATAGTCTGTCGCCGCCAACTCCATCCCGTCTATATGACGGTTGGCACTGCGCTCAAACAGGTCGAGGCAATGAATTTTGGAGCAGTCAGGGCTGTATAACCACACACTCACCCGCGAAATCTCTAGGGTTTGGGCAGCCGCTTGGGTGAATTGCCTCAGGGCAGAGTGCAAGTCGCCGTGGTTAACAGTTTTGCTCTTGGTTAGAGATACTAGTACTTGGTTCTGTCGGCGCAACCGTTGGTGAAGTTGCCCTTGCTGAATCGCGATCGCAATTGGCGTGGATAAAGCTTTTAGTAAATCAACCTCCATCTGCTGCCACTGCCGTGGCTTGCCACACTGATGGGCAATCAGCAACCCCCACAACTTTTCTCCTTGTAGGATGGGAACTACCAAGTTAGCCCTAACCTGAAAATTGAAGAGAAAATCGACGTGACACGGCGACAGATCGGCTGTATGGATATCTTCGATAACTAGGATGCGACCTTGTTGGTAGGGCTGAATATAGGTTTTTCCAAAGCAGGGGTCAGTGATTGTGGTGTTCAGGATCGATAGTTCTTCGGTGCTGACAGATTCTACAGCGATAACTCCGCTCCAATCGTCAAAAAATCGATAAATGAGTACCCGATCCGTTTGCAGAAATTGCCGCACTTCACGCACCGTTGTGCTGAGAATCTCTTCTAAATCCAGCGATTTACGAATCCGTTGGGTAATTTCGCTCAGCAATTGTTCCCGTTGAGCCTGCTGCCGTACTAACTCCTCCGTCTGCTGGCGCTCTTTTACTTCCTGTTGCAGTTGTAGATTTTGCTTTTGGAGTTGATTTTGCAGATTCTGGATAGTCAGGTGGTTTAGGATGCGGGCTAAAACCTCTTCGGGTTGAATCGGTTTGGTGACGTAATCTACTGCCCCGACCTGAAAACCTCTCACCTTATCCACGGTTTCACCCAGCGCCGTCATAAAAATCACCGAGATACCTTGCGTTGACGGATTGGCTTTCAATCGGCGGCAGGTTTCAAACCCGTCAATTCCCGGCATGAGTATATCCAAAAGGATAAGATTGGGCTGGGCATATATAGCTTGCTCGATCGCACTTTCACCATCGATTGCCACCAAGACTTCAAAACCAGAATCGGTCAAAAAATCACACAGCATCCCTAAATTAGTCGGGGTGTCATCTACGATTAAAATGACGCCTCTCCGATTTCCTAAATTAGTTGGGGTATACTCTGCGATTAAGGTTACGCCTCTTCTCGGATTTTCCACTTTCATGCATCATCTAAAGTGTAGGGTTTGAGAAACTCCCGGATTTGTTTGGTCTGAAAGCCTTTTGCTAGTTGATGAAGCTCCGACGCAAATGGCACAAATTGAGCATCCAACTGTTCAAGCCGACGCACTTTCTCCAGAATGCCCCTGACGTTGCCTCTCTTAGCTAAATCCAAGAGAACAGCGATTTCCTCCGGAGGTGGAGCAATCAATTTATGGATTTTGGTCAAATATTTGCACTCATAAATGAGCGGCTTGGAGTTCAGATTCTTGGTTTTTTGGTTAGATGCGACACCCTCTGAATCTTGGTCAGTCACCCCTAATTCAGTATCAGCCGCTTGCGAACATCCAAAATCCTCATAAACCCATTCCAGATCCAAATGCAACTTTAACCGTTCTAAAAGGTGCTTTGCACCCACAGGTTTAGGGATAAAATCATCACAACCTGCGTTCCTACTTTTATCTCGACTATAGTCGAAAACACTGGCTGATGTTGCAATTATTACAATCTTTTTAAGTTCTGTTAACTTCCGGAGCTGCCGCGTAGCCTCAAAGCCGTCCAGTACGGGCATCACCAAGTCCATCAAAATCGCATCAGGCTTAAACTCAAGCGCCTTATTTAGACAGTCACGACCGTCTGTTGCTTCAACTATTTCAAACCCCAAAGGTTCAAGGAGATTGACCAGAAACGAGCGATTTTCTCCTTTGTCGTCCACCACCAGAAGTTTGCGATTTTCCCCTTTGAAACCAATAATATGGCGCTCCTTAGCTGTGGCGACTTCAGTTGATTCGGAAGCTTCAGGCAAATCCAAATCGAGCCAGAAAACACTGCCAGCACCCAATTGGCTTTTTACCTCCAAGGTACTGCCCATCAACTTCGCTAATTTCTTGCTAATAGTCAGTCCCAATCCTGTGCCTTCAACCAGGTGACGGCTGTTCTCGATTTGATGGAACGGAAGAAAGATTTCTGTCAACTTCTCCGGTGCGATGCCGATGCCAGTGTCCTCCACCTGAAACCGGATTTTCCCCTCGTGATAACCCACCTTGAGAACTACCCTGCCACTGTCGGTAAACTTGACGGCATTTCCAAGTAAGTTAATTAAAACTTGCCGCAGCTTTTGCTCATCGCCTCGAACGCGCGTAGGCAGAAGGGACGGTGCGTAACTAAACGAAATCTTCTTTTGTTCTGCACGAATACGAAAGATTTCAGCAAGATTGTTAAGAAATAGAGGCAAATGAAAATCACTCAGGTGAATTTCCATTTTCTTCGCTTCAATTTTGGAGAGGTCTAAAATGTCATTGATGAGCGTCAATAGGTGCTCGCCACACTGTTGAATGATGTCTAGTCCATTCTGCTGCTTCGAGGTTAATTTTTTTTCTTGTTTGAGGATGTAAGCATACCCTAAAATCCCATTTAAGGGAGTCCGGAGTTCATGGCTCATATTCGCCAAAAATTCACTCTTGGCGCGGTTGGCAACTTCAGCCGCTTCTTTTGCCTTATGAAGTGCGTCCTCTGCCTGCTTGCGCTCGGTGATGTCGCGACCTTCGGGAATTAGCAGGACTACTTGCCCTGTTTCATCTCGTACAGGCTTGAGTGAGAAGTCAATCGTTGCCACCTGTTCGAGCGCTCCCAGTACATCAACTTCGTAACGGACAAATTCACCAGCTGCGGCTTGGGCGATCGCACTTTGCAGGCGAGTCTGAGTTTCCTGAGAAAGACTCCACCACCGAGCCTCCCAAAATGGACGCCCGACAATATCACATAGACTAAATCCACCGAAATCCAGGGCAGTCTGGTTCGCTTCCAGGAGAGTGCCATCCGGTTTCAAAAGACCAACGAATTGAAAAGTTTGGTCGAAGATGGCACGAAATCGCCTCTCGCTCTCACGTAATGCCGCTTCTACTCGCTTGCGCTCAGTAATGTCAATGTAAGCGATCGCTACGCCATAATCTTCTAGGGGAATGGGAGCCGCCGTCACACTAACCCAGGTAACCTCCGAGCCTGGTTTCACAATCCCCATTTCTGAATTCTCAATAATTCGATTTTCTGTTAAAGCCCTAACGCTGGGATACTCAACCGCTAGCATTAGCGTGCCATCCGACCGGATGATATGCCATTGTTCGCCATCGTATTTTCTGTGAACCTGCTCTTGGGTTGAGATTCCTAAAATCCTCTCTGAGGCGGAATTGGCTTCAATGATATTGCCGAATTTATCAGTGATCGAAATGCCAAGAGGGAGGATTTGAAATAAAACTTGGTATTTTTCACGGCTTTCTCTTAGTGCTTCTTCTGCCTGCTTACGCTCAGTAATTTCATGTTCCAATTCAAGGTTCGCTTTCTCCAGTTGTCTTGGGCTGGGCAGAGCTAGTGCCAGGGAAACCAACGGCACCAGCATCAGTGCCGTATACACTGAAACCAAAGCCGTGATTGCTTTGATGAATCCACTCAACCAGTAAGTAGGATGCCAAAGCGTCCAAATCTCCATGATATGGGTGGTGCCGCAAGCAACAATAAATGCTCCAAACAGCAGAAATATCCAGTTGAAGGGTAAATCGTCGCGCTTGCGGACAAAATAGACTAGCGTGATGGGGATGGAATAATAGGCGATCGCAATCAGAGCATCGGACATGACATGAAGCCACACTAAACTGGGCTTCCAGAGGTAGCAATGTCCATGAGGAATAAACGCTTCTGAACCAAAAAGGTTTAAGACCTCTAGCATAAAATCAGCCCTTTATTTTTTGCAATTATCTTTTGCAATTCATTTCCTGTTATAGCCGCTCTGCATCCTTGCCGCCTTACCATAAAGCAGAGCTATGTTTCATCAGCTATTTTTATTTGTAATAAAAAAAACAATTTGAACAGGAGTGATATCAAGCTAAGTTGATTACTTTTAACAACTAATAACTAACAACTAATAACCCTTTCATTTATTTGATGGCTGGCAATTTAGAGCTGCTTTTGGATAAGCAATCCGTTGGTGGTTACACTGTTGCCAAACGTTGACAAAAACTTCAGCAATTTTTGTCAAATCCTCCCGTGTTAGCCCAGAATCTATTAGTTGGTTGTCCTGCCAACGCGCTCTCAGGATTTTATTAATCATTGAAAGGGCAGTTTCTGGAGTCACATCCTTAAGCGATCGCAAAGCCGCTTCACAGGCATCAGCTAGCATGACCACAGCTGTCTCTTTTGACTGGGGAACCGGACCATCGTAGCGAAAATCGGACTCCTGCACAGGGCGACTACCTTCCTGTTGCTCTTGTTGTTGAGCTTGGAAATAGAAATAGGAAATCAACAGTGTTCCCTGGTGTTCTGGAATGAAATCCCGAATTGCTTCCGGTAACTGATGCTTACGAGCCATCACCAGCCCTTCAGTGACGTGTTTTTTGATAATTGCGGCACTCTTCCAGGGGTCATTAATCTCATCATGTTTGTTGGGTCCCCCCATTTGATTTTCAATAAATCCCAAAGGGTCGTGCATTTTCCCAATATCGTGGTAAAGTGTGCCTGCCCGTACTAGTTCGACATTGCAGTGGATTTCTCGTGCGGCTGCTTCTGCTAAAGAAGCTACAAACATGGTATGTTGAAATGTTCCAGGTGCCTCAGTTGCTAGCCGTTTTAGCAGAGAACGGTTGGGATTCGACAATTCTGCAAGACGAATCGGGGTTACCAAGTCAAACAGGCGTTCCAGGTAAGGCGATATTCCCAGAGCGACTACGCTCCAAGAAAAACCAGCTAGACCATATAAAGCAGCTTCTTGGAGTACGGTATACCAAACTGAACCGACAGCTGCACTGAGCATGAGATTGAGAACCAGGTAAACACCGCCCTGAGTTAAACCCATCGCACCGCCAAGGAGAGCCAATTCTTCACGCGATCGCATCCGTCCCGCCATCGATGCACCTAATAGCCCAGCCGCCGCACCAGGGATTAAATATTCCCAGCTAACTTCCATACTGAAGGTCACTAACCCACTCAGCAGACCCACAACCGTAATGCCCAAGGGGGGACTGTAAAAGCTACCCACCAATAACCCAATCGCGGGCAAATCGGTATAGGGGACACCAAATATACTTAGTAGTGGCGTACTCAGCGTCAGGAGCAACACTAAAATGTGGTCGCGCCGTCGCAATCGGGGACAGGATTTCCGTTGCACCAGCCAAAAAATACAAACTGACCCGGTAACTAAACCCCCAAATCCTACTAGACCGAGCCAGTTAATCTCTCGGCGGCTCAAGTGGAAGTAATCTAGCAAGACAAAATCCGTTTGGGTTATTTCTTCACCCGCATAAACAATCACGTCTCCTTGCTTAATAGAGACTATTTCTGGCTTGACAGCTTGCGCGGCTTGTTCTGCTCTTCGCTTGGTTTGCTCCTGATCTTCCATTAAGTTAGGCTGCAAGACAGTCATTAGCAGCCCAACGGCAAAATCCTCAGCATCTGGGGGCACAAGCGTATTCAGTTGGATTTTCACCCCTTCTTTTAGAATGTCGGGCGGTAGCCCTGGGGGAATCCCCTGAGTGAGAATCCGCTTTGATGCTTCAGTAACACCCTGGCGCGTCTGCCTCCAATCTTCATCTGATAACTCAAGCAAGGAGGCATCATAGTGACGGTCTGATTCAGCAGCAGATAGCTCCGTAATCTGACGCAATGCCTTGGCGTAACCCTCGCGAGCCAGTGAGATTGAATCAACTAACGAAGAATAGGCTTTAGGGGAAGAGAGCTTACGATAGCTTTGCAATTCGCTAACAGCTTGGGTAAAAGAGAGATGGAGCGGCTGCGCCGTCTGAGTAGACGGCGCAGCTTCATATTCTAATCGGTCAACATCTTTACCCGTGTCTGCAAAGGCTAAGACAGAATGCCATTCCCATTCTTTACTCTGGCGCAGATACCGTTGGGTAGCCTCGGATAACACAGTTGTTGCCACAAAGGGGAAAGAACCACTTAATTGGCGTAGTTCTTCTGCTTTGTCCAGGGATTGCTGAAGGTCTTGATAAAGATCTTTTGTGAGGGATTGGTCAAACATCAACACGGGAACAAAGCCTGCACGCGCAGCTTTCCGTTTTTCTTCCGTGGTTTTTGCGTCCTCAACATTGGCACTAAATAAGGCCCGGATTGTCTGGGGAGCGGCTTTCCCGACATCCAACTTTGGCTGATTGTAGAAACGGTGTCCCATCACACTGGTGAGAGAAATCACCGCTACCACCCACATCGCGGGTGAACGTCCTCGGCGATCGCGTCTGCGTTTAGATCGCTCGGTCATTGGTGGCGATGCTGGTTCCTCCAAGGTTTCTGACGGTTTGTGATCCTCACTTTGCTTAGAGCGTTTTGCATTTGACAATAGTAACGCCGCATCACCTCGTTTTGAGGAATGTCTTTGTGGTGAGTGCCGAGGCAGCAAATCAGCCAAGTGAGTTTTCCTCCCTGAGGCGTGGGTACTCGTAGAGGAATTAGATACCTTGAATGACAACCAAGCGCGAATATGCTTAGATGTTTTCCGCAGTTGCGCGATCGGCTGCGTCAACGAATGAAGCGTTTTCATAGCACAAGAATTGCCATTTCAGGTGACGGGAGCAGTGGAAGCGCAAGATGTACGTTGAGCTTGCTTTCGTTTCAGGCCGAGTGGTAGGGTCTATCTATTCTTAACTTACATACTGTAACTTTTGAGTTCATCTCCTCTTAACATTACAAAACCCTATGATGAGTACGTCTTTTTTAAGAAAATAAACTTCGCCTAGTTGAGTAAAATCGATTTTCTGGCTGTTTTTAGTCTAAAATTAGGACAATTTTGGACTTTTTCAGGGTTTTCATCCAGTTACTGGATAAGATAATGCCATGTGCAACTTTCCTCCTGTCTCTGTAGCAGGGAGGATATCTCGCTAGTTAATGGTAGCTTATCTGTCTGCCCAATCCCCAATTCCAATTGCTCTCTCTCATTGTTGCTTTAGAGCCGATAGCTAAAATAACAGGACGAGGAACTGGCTCTAAGAGTAGCACCTCTCACAATCAAAGCGACATCACCGTGGTTGAATCACTCGCGGTGCAGCGATCGCTACTGATGGAAATTGCTCTGCCACAGAGACATCATAAATACCTGACCAAACTGCAAACAAGCGCTCCGCTAATTGCATCCACTGGACACCCATTGGGATTTGCTGGCTAGCTAACTGCCAGCCTACTGGAATGCCAATGATGCTGTTATAAACTCCGGCTAGAGTACCTGTAAGGGTAGCTGTAAGCTGGGGTTGGTAGCCAGTACGAATAGCACGAGTCACGCAGAGGCGAAAATCTTCTGGAGTATGGAGGAAACAGTAAAGAGCAAGAGCAATAGATAGACAAGAACGCTTCAATTCTCCTTGACTTTTTGGGGCATGGCAACGCAGTTGTGTAAGCGTTGTATCTAACCCAGCACCCTTTTCCAACAAGGTTTGTACCTGTTCTAGTTGTTGTACTAGAGGTGTTTGAGATGGGTTCAAATAGTTAAGGATTCGGGGAATCAGCGTCGCAGGGTTGAGTTTTTCTGTCAGAGCAAGGGCGATCGCAAAAGCGACAACCAATACCTCCTCAGATGTCTGGGAATCATGCCGCCAAACCGTTGCCGCCTGTAGCAGTTGTTGTCGCAACTTGGCTTCATCCTCATGAAAAAATAGCGCAACTGGTAGCGTTGCCACTGCCGCCTCACTACTACTCGCCGTAGACTGCAATAACAGGAGAGAAGGTTGTGTCATCTCGCAGTAACGCACCCAATCGTCTAAATCGAGTTTGCCACAGTGAATCAAGCTCTTGGTGCCACACATCGCAATCTCGCTCCAGTCTGGAGGTGTTGGACTAGGCTGAGTCTCTCTGGAATGAGGCAAAGTAAACCTTGACTCATTTATGAATTGATCTTTGCCTCCACCACTAGCTAGAGTTTTTCCCACAAAGCTACCGAGCAGTGCCCCCCGGAATCGGTTTAAAAGTGAGTACCGCATCAAGTCCTTCTACCAGTCAACAACCATCACCTACTCCCGCCATAGTATTGCAAACGATATAAAGTAAAATTTACCGTCTTTACTGAAGAACCGTATCTTATTTCATGCTAAACGCTAGCCAAGTAATTGCTGATCAGACTGACACCATCATGGCGCAATGGATTGAGGTAGTCCGTCAAGAACGCCAGATAGAAAGCTCACTGAATATGTCTGATACAGCTTTGGGAGATTCTCTTCCTATACTTCTTAAGACTTTGGCGGCGGTGCTTCAGCATCCTCAGAAAAACCTATTTGAAAGGATTGCTGAGGTAAGTCTAGAGCATGGAACTTTGCGAGCTGGACAAGGATACGATGCCGCAGAAATTGCGAAAGAGTATGGTCTCCTGCGTCGGATGATTTTTTCTGTGTTAGAAGAGGAGTGCCTGAAGGGTTCTCCCCAGGAGATTATTCAACTTTTTTCCCAAATCAACACAGTGCTAGATGAAGCAATTTCTATATGCTTTAAAAGCTATATGGAAGCCCGGTTGCAGGAATTAGAGCAACTTCAAAGTCAGTTGACGCTTACAAACCAAGAACTCACTCGACTGATTGAAGCTAGTAAAGACAATCTTTCTTACCTCGCTCATGAGTTAAAGACACCGTTAACGGCTGTAATTGGCTACTCTGAACTTCTTTTGCGCTTACAAAAACAAAATGCCAATGCGGATATGGCATCTCCCAGCCTTCAGAGTATTGAGCGAGTGCTGCAAGGAGGACAACATTTACTACGCATCGTCAATGATTCTTTAGAACTGTCACGCTACGAATCAGCACAAATTCAGCTGAACTTGGAATGGATTGATGTGTGTTCATTAATTACTAGAGTAAGCGAGATGCTTGAACCACTAGCGCAAGCCGAGAATTTGCAGCTAAAGCTCGATTGCGATCGCGCTCCTTCTAAGATACTGACAGACTCCTTCCGCTTACAGCAAGTCTTGACTAATTTGGTAGGCAATGCAATTCGCTACACTGATGTAGGCTTCATTCAAATTCGTTGTGAAAGTCTACCGGATGACAAGTGCTTCTTTGCCGTGACGGATACTGGCATTGGTATTGACCCAAGCGATTGCGATCGCATCTTTGAGCCGTTTTCCCAAGCTTTTTTAAACCAAGGACAACGCAAACAGGAAGGGACAGGATTAGGACTCGCGATTGTTTCGCGCTTGGTCAAACTACTTCACGGTGAAATTGACCTAGTTTCTGAAGTTGGCGTGGGTTCTACCTTTACCGTTACCTTACCAATCAAGATACAAGTTGAGCAGACAGACCAATAGCAGAGCTTGTGCCAACTCCTTGAACTGGACTATTCTGCTTTAGCCAGTAGACGATTTTCTTAGATAATGAACTAAAGCTTGTAACCCTAAGCGATAGCTCTGTTCACCAAAGCCACTAATTTGCCCGATCGCTACTGGTGCAATAAACGAGTGATGCCGAAAGGCTTCTCGCTGATAAATGTTGCTGAGATGAACCTCTACTGTCGGCAGAGCTACAGCGGCTATTGCATCGCGTAAGGCAACACTAGTATGGGTGTACGCTCCAGCATTGATCAAAATGCCGTGGTGTTGACCGAGAGCATCATGGATTGCATCTACCAAAAGACCCTCGTGATTTGACTGCACCACAAGGATTTTGGTTTGTAGCTTTTCACCCTCCTGCACTAGCAGGTGGTTGATCTCATCTAAGGTCACTGAACCATAAATCCCTGGCTCTCGCCGTCCCAGCAAATTGAGGTTGGGACCATGCAGAACCAAAATACTTAAAGTATTTGCAACGTCATTAGACACGAGAATTACTTACCGACGGCGATGCCTTGGGTCATTCACGGGAATAGGAATTAGCTCAGGTTCCGGTTGTCCTTCTGGACTTAGGAGAGTTTCAATGAGCTTACGTGCCCATTCTTTGAGTTTTTCCAAGACTTTATCTATATAATCCATTAAACAGAAAGCTCCTGTGAGACAAGCTGTAGTTCTTTTAACAACAAGACAAACCTAAAAATTCAAATGGCTTCCCTTGCAGGAAGGTAGGATGTTTAAGCTTGCCGGATTCGCTTTTTTGTTCCAGACACTGGATGAGGAAAAAATTCCTCAGTGTTGCATTTCTTATTAATCTAAGAGTAACACACTGACGAAAATCATTTCCATACCACTAGAGGAGGGTTGCTTAGAGAATTGGATACAACAAAAGGTAATTGATCTCCTTCTACTTTCTAAGGTAGCTGATCGCTCTTTGGTCGTCACCTTAAAGAACATTTAACAAAGGAGAGCGTCCCGCGAGTAGTCTCCGTCGCAAATGATCCAGGGCATTGCAAGCGCTAGCATGACGAATCGAGGCTCGACTGCGATTTTGACCCAACTGATATTTGAAGCATTCAACAGTTCCATCGGGTTTGGCAAGACCAATGTAAACTAACCCTACAGGTTTGGTAGCTGTACCGCCACCTGGTCCAGCAATACCTGTGATACTAAGTCCCCAGTGGGTTGAAAGGAGCGATCGCACTCCTCGTGCCATTTGCTGTGCTACAGGTTTACTAACAGCTCCGACTGAATCCAAATCTGATGGCTTGACACCCAATAATGCAGTTTTCACGGAGTTGTCATAGGAAATGACTCCTCCTAGAAAGTAACTAGAACTCCCAGCAATATTAGTTAGCATACTACCAAGACCGCCACCTGTACAAGATTCCGCAACACTGACGGTTTGGGATGCCTCAGTCAACAACTGACCGACTACCGAGGCAAGAGTATCATCGTCATCCCCATAATAATTTAGCCCTCCAATCTGTCGGAGTTGTTGCGCTACAGGCCCAATTAATTGCTCAGCTTCAGCGGCAGAAGGCGCACGGGCAGAGACTCGTAATCGCACTTCCCCTTGACCTGCATAAGGCGCAACTGTGGGATTGGCGAGATGGAAAAAGTCAGTGACTTTTTCAGCCAGTGCTGACTCTCCAATTCCCCAAAACCTTAACGTGCGGCTATAGATAATTTCTTTACCCCAGCCTTGGCTTTTGAGATAGGGAATCGCTGTTTCTCTCCACATCTGGTGCATTTCACTAGGGACACCAGGGAAGGAGAGAATGGTTAAACCGGAGCGAGGTTGCCAAATCATGCCGGGGGCAGTTCCGCCTGGGTTGGGTAACACTTGTGCGCCTTGTGGGATTAGGGCTTGTTTGCGATTAGTCGGTGTCATCTCTCGCCCCCGTTGAGCAAACTTCAGGGCGATATCTGCCAGTACGTCTTCTCGTTCAACCAGGGGAACGCCAAAGAAGTCTGCGATTGTCTCTGTTGTTAGGTCATCTGGCGTTGGTCCAAGACCACCCGTGAAGAGTAGTAGACTAGAGCGATCGCTAGCAATTGCCAACACCTGCTTCAAACGCTCTGGATTATCGCCTACCACTGTTTGATAGTAATGAGGAATCCCTAGCGACGCGAGTTCAATCGCCAAAAACTGAGCATTGCTGTTCAGGATATCGCCTAGAAGTAACTCAGTTCCAACACAAATGATTTCAGCACTCATTGGTTATTTGTTATTGGTTGTTAGTTGCTGGTTGTTTGGCATGAGCAACTAATGAATGACAACAAAAACTATAGCGCTTCTTGTTTTAGCGAAATCTAGAGCTAATCTCCAACCCCTTCCCAGAATCGAGAAGGGGAGTCAGCGCTCAAACGGTAGGATTACCCACTCAGGAATAACTCGTTAGATGTTGTCTTGAGAGATCTAAACAAGAGTTGGGACAGGAATTCTAAGATGAGGATAAAGAGGGAAGCGATCGCATAACTTCGCCACTCGTTGCCGACACTCAGTCGCTACCGTTTCGTCCTCTGGATTGAGTAGGCGATCGGCAATGATATCAGCAATTTCTGTGAATTCTGCTATACCCATACCGCGAGTCGTCATTGCAGGCGAACCCAGGCGCAAGCCACTTGTGACAAAGGGTGACTCCGGGTCAAACGGCACAGTATTTTTATTCGCCGTAATGTTGACACCACTCACCAGTTGGTCAGCACGCTTGCCAGTCATTCCAATAGAGCGCAAATCAACCAGAATTAAGTGGTTATCAGTTCCATCAGAGACAATTTTGAAACCTCGGTGTTGCAGTTGGCTAGCAAGCGCTGAGGCATTTTCAATCACGCTAGCGGAATAGTCTTTAAACGTGGGTTGAAGTGCCTCACCAAAGGCAACTGCCTTACCCGCAATTACATGCTCCAATGGTCCACCCTGAGTGCCAGGAAACACGGCTTTATCAAACTTCTTACCCAACTCCGCATCACGAGTAAGAATCAATCCACCTCTGGGACCCCGTAGTGTTTTGTGGGTTGTCGTTGTGACCACATCACAGTGAGGAATTGGACTAGGGTGGTGACCTGTAGCCACTAACCCGGCAATGTGGGCAATATCAGCTAGCAAGTAGGCTCCCACTTCGTCGGCAATGCTTCTAAATTTTTCAAAATCAATGATGCGGGGATAAGCCGAGTAGCCGCAGATTAGTAGCTTGGGACGTTCTTTGAGGGCAAGTTCCCGAATCAAATCAAAGTCTAGCTGCTCAGTTTGGGGGCTGACACCGTAGTGACAAACTTTGAACCACTTACCGGATACGTTGACTGGCGAACCATGAGTTAGGTGTCCCCCGTGAGACAAATCCATCCCCATAATCGTGTCACCTGGCTCTAGTAGAGCTAAGAATACCGCAAAGTTAGCCTGAGCGCCGGAATGCGGCTGTACATTCGCATGGGCGGCATTGAATAGCTGCTTTGCCCGGTCAATTGCTAGTCGCTCAACATTATCAATAAATTCACAGCCACCGTAGTAGCGCTTTCCGGGTAACCCTTCGGCATACTTATTCGTTAGCACTGAGCCTTGAGCTGCTAGCACTGCTGGTGAGGTGAAGTTCTCACTGGCAATGAGTTCTAAGTGATCGCGCTGGCGCTGAAGTTCTTGGGCTAGACACTCAGCTACCGCTGGATCAGTTTGAGCGAGAAAATCTAAGTTCGTTTGAGTCACTTAAGTTGGTTCCTTACAGATGCGCTTCAGTTTTGTTGCTTAGGTCAGTTGCTAGACAAGCATCTTCGCTTGTACAGTGTGATCTACACTAACGGTGCGACGACAAAGAGCGGTACCTCTGCCTATTCGCTTTGCGACTTGCGATCTAGTGCAAGCAGCAACGCTTCGCGATCGCAAGCTGTATCTTACGTTGCGATTAGCGCGGCTTGCGTCAGATGCACCTGAGCCTATCCTTGCTTTGAACCAACGATCTTAGCGCTGTTTGCCACCCGACTGGGAGTGGGAACCAGATAACCTTCTTTATCTCAATACACCTGGGACTTAACTAATACATCATTAGAACCCATGACTGTAGATAGTCGCTGAAAATTGTTGAGTATCAACAACAAAGGTAGAGGTTCATGTACAGCCTCTCTCCAAAGACCTAAATCTAAGTAAAATACTGAGTATCAGCCTTAGGGATCGACTGGAGGAAGCCATGTTAGTCATTCTTATGGATGAGCAAATACTTTCCCCTAATCAAGTTTGTCAAAACTGCTTACTGGCTGACCAAAGTGGTCAACCACGCTGGCGCCGTGGCAAGCTTGGCTGTGGTCATGCAATTCGCAAGCTCACTCCTCACCAACCTGATCAGTATGAATGTGAGATGGGTTTCCGGATTGCTAATGTCGAATAGTCTCGACTTGAGTAGAGGACGTTAGAGTTTTGCGCTTTGTCAGTGATGCCAAAGGCGGTTTGTTGCTTTTTCAGTTTGACTTTACTTACGCAGCTTCTTGCTTTAGTGAGGCTGGGAGGAGATACAGAGGTTCACTAAGCCGATGTAGAGCATTCAGCTGCGCTATCCTGAATTTAGTTGGGAAAAATCAGTATTAACATCCACAAGGAGAACGCACCATGGCTTGGCGTGGGTCAACAACCGTTAAAGACAGGATTTTTGCTTGCCTTCCTTATCTGCTCCCCTTAGTTTCTGTACTACCATTTGGTAGCTTTTTGTTTCGACAGTTTCCGGCGTTGGGAGTACTTTTGATTCCTCTACAACCAGTATTATTCATCTATCAGAGTATACCTTTCGCTGGAATAATCGTTTTTTTTCTGTTGTTTTTATTAGTAGTTAGAAACGAAAGAATTGTTCATTTTATTCGTTTTAATACGATGCAAGCGATTCTTTTGGACATTCTTTTAGTTTTATGCAGTCTACTGTTTAATATTTTACTGCGGGGGCTAGGTACCAACTTAATAACAGAAACGTTGTTTAATATCGTTTTTCTCGGAACAGTTGTTGCTTGCGGTTATTCAATCGTGCAGTCGCTGATTGGACGTTACGCAGAAATCCCGGCGCTCTCGGAAGCTGTTTACGCACAAGTTCCTTAAAAGCCAGAAGCTTGCTTTTAGGATGAATTGATACAGCTTCGAGATAAAGTGGCTCAGAAAGCACTGGTACTACTCAGAGCCAAAGCTCTTTATTTTAAGGTGACTCAGGTAAAGAGCGTGCGACAACAGTGTTTTCTAAATGACCGATACCTTCGATTTCAACACGAACGCGATCGCCTATTTGCACAGGCCCAACGCCTTCGGGTGTCCCGGTAAGGATGACATCGCCCGGTAGGAGTGTCATCACCTGAGAAATGTAAGACACCAAAAATTCGGGTGAAAATACCATCTGATTAGTTAATGCTGATTGTACTGGCTGTGGGGCATCATTCAAAAAGGTTTGAATTCTTGCCCCTGCACTGAGTTCCCGAACAATCCATGGTCCAAGTGGACAAAAGCTGTTAAATCCTTTCGCTCGCGTCCATTGTCCATCCTGCTTTTGTAAATCGCGGGCAGTGACATCATTCGCAATTGTGTAGCCCCAAATTTTGCCTTGAGCTTCTGCTGGTGTACAGTCTACGCAAGGTGCGCCAATGACCAATGCCAACTCCCCTTCATAATCCACTCGTTGTGACTGCGGTGGGTAGTGTATTTCTCGATTAGCAGCAGTGATAGCTGTTGGGGGTTTCATAAAAAGGAGCGGTTCTTTGGGTACAGGTGTTCCCATCTCTGCCGCATGATCTACATAGTTTTTGCCCACCGCAACAATTTTTGAAGGAGAACAGGGAGCTAGTAACTGGTAACTACCTGCTTCTAACTCAATATCGGTAGGTTGCCCCTGTAACCAAGGGGGAGCATCGAGGACTTGGATGCGGCTTGTGAGTTGTAACAAACCGTAGTAGGTTTGCCCTTGATTGGTTTTGACTCGGACGTAGCGCTGCGCCATAACTGAGATTTTCCTTACTGACGAGAGCAAAGCTGTCTAGTAGTTAGAATGAATACCGGAAAGTAGTAAGATTTTAAGTCCTTGCTTCTTTTCTAATTGGGTTCGTTGAGAAATCTTTTTTGAGTTCTGTCCACCCAACTAGAGAAAAAGCCAAACTGTCCAAAAGGAGATTAGCACCAGTGAGTAACAATTACGAAATGATGTACATCCTGCGCCCTGATTTGGGGGATGAGCAGGTGGATCAAGCGATCGCAAAATACCAAAATCTTCTGACTGAACAAGGCGCAGAGGATATCGACATTCAACATCGTGGCAGACGTCGTTTGGCTTATGAAATCGATCGACAACGCGAAGGTATATATATCCAGATGAACTACAAAGCGCCTGGTAGTCATGTTGCCCCAGTTGAACGTGCCATGCGTCTTAGTGAAGAAGTGATTCGCTATCTAACCCTAACGGTTGAAGTTCCCACAGAAGAAGCTACAGAAGCCACACCAGAACCCGTACAGGTAGAAGCGTAAAGGCTATTAAGGGAAAAGGTTTCTCAGGAAGCCTTTTCCTCTTGCGTGAGTTATCCTGCCTTCTGGATGTTCAATGGCAGGGTAACAACAAAAGTTGTTCCGACACCGACTTCACTTTCTACAGTAATCTGACCATTGTGTAAGCCCACGCACTTCTTAACAATCGCTAATCCCAATCCTGTACCAGGAATTGTGCCAACATTGCTAGCCCGTTGGAATGACTCAAAAAGTCGTTGCTGGTCGTCTTTGGGAATCCCAATGCCTTCGTCTTGAATACGGAAGAGTACTTTATCAGGTTCACACAAGAGCGCAAAATCGACAGTACCGCTTTCGGGAGAATACTTAATTGCGTTGGAAAGTAAATTGGTGAGGATTTGTCGCAGGAGTTTTTCGTCTAAATAAGCTAGACGGCATTCACCCTGGCTGACAAAGACAAGCTTATGCTTGTTACCAACCGTTAGTTGTATTTCTTCTACTAATTCGCCACAGAACGTCACTACTTCTAACAAAGTTGGGTTGAATTCCAGTTTTCCAGCTTCTGTTTTATCAAGAAACAGCACATCACTCACTAGCTGGGTTAGATGATGCACCGTGCTTTGAATGCGGCGAAGATGTAAGAGTTGTTTCTCCTCCGTCCATTTATTACCGTAGTGTTCTAGTAACTCAGCCGAAGAAAGAATTGTTGTCAGTGGTGTGCGATATTCATGAGAGACAACAGTGACGATGCTGGATTTCAGTTCATTGAGTTCTCTTTCTTTTTCCAGCGCTTTAAGTAATTCCGCTTGTGTTTGCTTGCGCTGCGTAATATCTGTGAAATAGATGGCTAAACCATCTTTGGAGGGGTAGGCGTGTATTTCATACCAACAATTCCAGGGTGAATAGAACCCTTCAAACTCTATTGATACCTGTTTAGCTACAGCTTCGTGATACTTTTCAAAGAAAATTGTGCCAACCGCTTCTGGAAACACATCCCAAATTCTACGACCTAGGAGTTCTTCTCGCGTCTTCTGCAAAAGCTTCTCGGCTTGCTGATTGAGGTAGGTGTACCGCCACTGATGATCTACGGTAAGAAAAGCATCTGTGATGCTTTCAAGGATATTGACGATTTGTTGGTTTGATTCCTTTAAAGACGCTTCCGCTTGTTTTCGCTCTGTGATGTCCTGTGCTACGGCATAGATTGATTGTTGATTGAGGATGGTCGTACAATTCCACGAGAGCCACTTGTAAGAGCCGTCTTTGCAGCGATAGCGATTCTCAAAAGAGACGATGTCACTACCCGTGTTAAGCTGCTGAACTACGCTAACAGTTGCGGTGTGGTCTTCTGGATGAATTAATTCCAGGTAGGGAAGAGCGAGGAGTTCTTCCTGCGTGAAGCCAAGTTTTTTTTCCCAAGTGGGGTTTAGCTGCTTGAAATAGCCGTCAAAACCAGCGATGCAAGACATATCCAGGGATAGCATAAAAAATTGATCGCGCTCTTTCTCAGCGCGTTGGCGTTCGCTAATCTCGACTCCCAATTGCTCAGTTGCCTGCTGTAATTCAGTGGTTTGCTTTTGAACTCTGTTGTCTAGTTCTTCGTTGAGCTTTCGTAGTCCGGCTTCTAAGTGCTTGCGATTGGTGATGTCCTCGGCGACACCTGCTATGCGATTAACTTGTCCGGCTTGTTCGCAAACGGGGAAGGCGCGATCGCGAATCCAACGAATTGACCCATCCGGCTGTACAATCCGATACTCTTGGTCACTGTCTCCTTGCGATCGGTAGCGTCTCTCAACCGCAGCGAGTACCTGTTCTCGGTCATCCGGATGAACGGCTTCAAGCCAAGACATTGGCTGTTTGTACAAGCTTTCACAAGTGCGACCCCAGACTGACTCGTAAGTCGGGCTGACATAGATTACCTCAGTTGGATTAAGCGATAGTAGCCAGAAGACTTCGCGAATATTTTCTGTCAACTGGCGGAACTTGCCCTCACTTGCAGGTGATGCCGATTCGGAAAGCTGGAAGGCAAGTAGGCGATTGCTCAATGCATAAAGTAGCCCTGCTGTCAAGATGAGGTAGAAGCCGTTTTTATAGGGTTGAAGTTGTCCAAGAATCTCCGAATTTTTGACCAAACAAGCCAGTAATTTGTCAGAAAAGAAAATCCAGAGTCCTCCTAAAAGCAGATAGATTGCCGCGATATAGAAAGGGGTTAGTCGCCGCGAGAATATCATCCGTACAACTGAAGTGCTAGCCATGGCGACTCTTTATCACTACGTTTACTAGTGCGACTAGTTCAAGAAGCCAATCGCTATTTTGACTAATTAAGGATGCCCAGTTATCTACTATATTTGCTCACAACAAACTACTCACAAAAGAGAGAGTTGTAAAGAGAAATGGGGATTAACAATTCTGTAATTGGAGCGATCGCTTCTTTGTCAGTCGCCGACATACTGTACAGAGTAAGCCGTGTAAAAAATCTAACAGGTAAAATCAGTGTCTGAGCAATTCAAAAAAGGCGACAAAGTTGAATGGAATTCAGCCCAAGGCAAAATTACTGGTGAAGTGAACAAGAAGCTAACCTCACCTACTGATATCAAAGGACACCATGTAGCCGCATCGAAAGATAACCCAGAATATCTGGTTGAGAGTGAGAAGACAGGTAAAGAAGCAGCTCACAAACCAGATTCCCTGAAAAAGGTGGAGGATTGATAAGCTGATATTGCAATTTAAATGCTCGTCAGCTTATAGAGGAAGACGCGATCGCACCACAGAAGCGGTAGTGTAGAAGCCTGTCCCGCTAGTTTAGCGAATTGCGTATGTCGCAAAAATATCCTTCTTCACCTCTACCGTTGCTGGCACAGATGGATCATAAGGTTGTTGAAGACCATTAAAAGGGAAAGGAAGGGAACTACCCTGAGCATTGCATGACGAGGACGGTGCGGAAGGCAAAAAACCTGCAAAGGGAGCTTCAGCTACCGATGGTATCTCTGCAATTCTGACCCCTAGAGCTTCTGAAAGCGCTCTTGCCCGATTTCGGGCATCATTAACGGCGGCTACATAGGCTGCCTTTTCTAAAGGTTGGCAGTCACTGACTGTGTAGCTGACATTCACGGTTTGGATAGTAACGTTTTCACCTAATGTTTTTGGATCACCTCCAACAGTGACAACCTCCTGCACTCGTTCACGGGTTGGAGTGTCTAGGGTGACTAGGATTTGAGCCGTGCCACTACTGGTTGGAAAGGGGAAGGGGAAAGGAAAAGCTGATGAATTAGTAGGGCTAATGTTGACCTCAATTGCACTGGCTGGAATACCCCTCGCTACTAGCGCATCGACTACAGGCTTCAACGTTGCCTGTGTAATTGGTTCTAGTTCCGCAGGAGTAGCGCTTTCTGGTGTCTCAGAAGAGGAAGACTCTCCCTCGACTACTTCCCCAAAGGCACTGAAGTTGTTTGTGAATTGGAATTCAAGCCGCGCTCTATCGGCTGGCGCACTTGCCCTGCCCTGACCTTGCACCATCAAGCCTTGGCGATCGCTAACACTGGGGTAAAATAGCTGAGCGATTAGGCGATCGCGATCGGGTGAATCAACGGCTTCCTCCGTTGCGGTGGTGGTTAATACCTTGTCGCTGTGGCTGTCCTGACTAGTTGCTAGGCTTGCTGCTGAGGCATTATTGCTTGCTGCCCCTAGCCCAGCAACCATTGTTGCTAATACCAGTAACCGTACACTTATCTTGTTCATGTTTGGGAATCTCCTTGTGGGTAATCTTGCTTGTAAACGGAAATTATCCACGCTTGACCCCAAAATCAGCAGTATTTAAACATAAACTGTCACGGAGCAAAAAAGCATCAGCTCAATTCTATCCAGGCAAGTCCCATCCCATATCTGCCGCAAATTTTGGGAGATGTTCTTGACGCCAACGAGCATCAGCTTTGCGATCGGTTTGTAACTCCAAAATCCGAATTCCTTGGGTAGGTAGTGGGTTTAGTCGCTGCTTTAACTGCTCCCAAGACTGAATTAACTGATGTTCTACCCCATAAGTGACACACAACTGAGCAAAGTTGATGTTTTGTGGAGTGGCAAAGAATTCTTCAAAAGGTGGATCAAACTTGGAAATCGGCAACATCTCAAAAATTCCACCACCATTATTGTTGATTAAAACAATGGTTAGATGACCTACAAACTTGTTTTTCAGTAAGAAGCCATTCGTGTCGTGCAACAATGCGAGGTCACCTGTCAGCATCACACTACTTTGGTTACGGTGAGCAACGCCCAAAGCAGTTGATAAGGTGCCATCAATGCCATTAGCCCCCCGATTAAAGAACGGTCGAACACCCGTATTACCTGGAGACCAAAAGAACTCAACATCCCGCACAGGCATACTGTTGGCAATAAATAGCGGTGTCATCGGCGGCAAGATTTGGGACAGTAACCAAGCCACTTTGCCTTCAAATAGCTGAGTCATCGTAGTCATGGTTTGGTCAACCGCTGTCCTCACCTGAGCCTCAGCCTCACACCATCGTTGAAGATAGGAGTAGTTTTGGCTTGGAGAACCTGGAATGTTCTCTCTCTTCCCCTGCTTCCCCATCTCCTCATCTGTCCACAGCCCTAACTGTTCTACACTCCTCCGTAAATGAATCGTTTTCCCATGAAGAGGGTCGAGGTTGTGGTCACTGGAGTCAATGATCCAACGTAGTGGTTGGGAATTATCCAGCCAAGTCCGCAGTTCTTTGCTAGTTGGAAGTTCACCCAACTGAATGACCATTTTGGGTGTCAGTTGCTGCGCTAGTTGTCGGTTACGCAGAATAAGGTCATAGCTGGAAATCAGATAAGGGTTGAGGTCAGCGTAGTTTCTCAGCGGTGAAAGACCTTCAGCCAGTACAGCCCATCCTAAGGCTTTAGATAATTGTGCGATCGCTTCACAATATTCCCGTGGGTGTTGCGGTTGAGCAGAACCCGCGATGATAATCCCTTGTTCGCACTGCTGCCACTCTTGGTAGGGAATGGGGTGACGCTGGCATCCGGAGGTTTCCTCCGGATGAGGAAGCGCACCCGAAGGGAATTGGGAATGGGGAATTGGGAATTGGGAATTGGGAATGTGAGCGAAAAAATCCTCTAGTTGAAGTTGGGGCTTGAGGATATCGGTATCGAGTTGTGGTAAAGGGGCGAGGGGGTCACGGAAGGGAATGTTGAGATGAACAGCACCAGGAACCGGAAAAAGCGATCGCTCCCAAGCATGGATAACTGTTTGCCGTAGATAATTCAGCATCCCAATTTCCAGAGAAGGCACTGCTAACTCTGCTTGCCAGTTTGGGTAATTGCCATATAACTTCAGTTGATCTATCGTTTGCCCTGAATGACAATCCCGCAATTCCGAGGGACGGTCAGCCGTTAATACTAACAGTGGTACTCGGCTTTCCTTGGCTTCAATCACTGCCGGATAAAAATTGGCACCAGCTGTTCCAGATGTGCAAACAAGGACAACAGGGTGTCCTGTTGCCCTGGCAATTCCCAAAGCAAAGAAGGCGGCTGAGCGTTCATCCAACACAGGAATCGCCTCTATCTGATTATGTTGGGCAAAGGCAATGGTAAGAGGCGTTGAGCGTGACCCTGGACAGATAACTGCTGTAGTCAATCCCAACCGCTGCAACGTTTCTACTAGGATGGAAGCCCAGACGGTATTAGTGTTGCGAAAATCAATGGGCATTAAGCTGCTCGGTGGCAATAAATCAACTTATAGCGCTTCTCATTTCAGTGAAATACATCTGTAGAGGTGCATGGCTGTGCGCCCTACTGTATGGTCAGTTGAACACAAGTGAAAAACGATAAATCTCTATCTCTTATAAATTAGAAGCAACTGCCTCACCTTGCCCCTGACTCTTCGTGCTTCGTCTGCCCCAAGGTTTGAGAACCGAGATGCAGATGATGGCTAAAAGGCAGATACTCTGAACAATAGCACCAACTAACAGCGTCTTCTGGTCGATTACATACAGCGGATTTTGGAGCGCTTGTAACCGCTCTACATCAGAAATGCTAGTCATTGTATTTACCCACGGGCCTAACCAAATTGTGCCAACAACAATGAGTGTTACTGTCGCCACCCACTTGACGATAACCCAGTAGAATTTCACAAACCCCCAAATTGTTAGCCAGGAGAGTAATCCCCCTGTTAATAGCGATAGCGCGGCAGAGGGAATAATTACAAAATCATCCAGTAGCTTGAGAATCGAGTTGATCGCGTATAGTTCATCGCCGTTGGAGGTGTTTCGGTTAGCTAAGGTAATAGCAATCATGCATAGAGAGGTTCCAAACCAAATTCCTCCACAGGCGACGTGAGAGGACAACAACCAGTTTTTTGGCTTGACACTTAGCTTTTTCATACAGAATCCCTTTGGATGATGTAGGTTTACAGCCTGATAGAAGCTAGGACTAATATTAATTAAGTCCCTTATAGTTAGGCTCCTAATTAAAAACCATATCACCCTCTTTGGGTTTTTTTGCCTCTTTCGCTTACCGAGTTAAGGTTCACGCATGGCAGGTGTTCCAGTCCGTACCTTTGCTAGCAATTGAATCAGTGTCTTCTTCTCTGTAGCTGTGAGATTAGCCATTAGACCCGTAGTGCGGCAGAAGTGGTCGGGAAGCATCTGAGAAAGCAACTGCTGCCCTTTGTCTGTCAATTGAACACTGACCATTCGCCTATCAGAGGGGTAAGGTTGGCGTCTCACCCATCCTTCACGTTCCAATCCATCCAGAAGTCCAGTGATGGTAGCGCGGGTAACGCCAGCACGCTCAGCGAAGTCTGATGGTGTTAGACCCTGTTCCGGCGCTTGCAGCAATTGCATCAGCAGAGTAAATTTCCCCATCGAAAGACCATAACGGGCAAAATGAGCATCCAACGCTTCGTAGACATCGGCAGTAGTGTCCAGAAAAGCGAGGCAAGTTTCTACAGAAGCCAGATCGAACTCAGGGTAGCGGTTAGCAAGCTCTAGTAATGCCTGCTGGTCAGGAAAAGCACGCGATGTAACCATAGTCTTTGAAAAAAGTTATTAGCTGGCTTATTATAAGGTTACCTAACTTAAGAGCGACAACTTCAAAGCGTTAACCCACACTAACAAGGAGAAATCAGGATGCCTACAGTTGCTAAGGACAACTCTGTATGTGCACAAATTGATATCTTTCCTGTCGAACCAGAGCAACAGCAGTCACTCGTGGATAGTTTAGTGGATTACGTCGAAACAGTGCTGAAGCAACAGCCAGGAGCGGATTGACACGATTTCAGTCAAAAATTCCTTTCCCTTTTGCCTATCCGGGTTTTAGGCTTCTCACCAAGCTTGAGAAAAATTCTACAAGGTACAGCAATAACAGATAATGAACCCTGTCCACTAATAACGAATGACGCATGACTAAAACCGCATGGGTATTTCCAGGACAGGGTTCACAAGCGATCGGGATGGGAGTAGATTTACTAGACCTCCCGTTTGCTAAGGTGAAGTTTGAGCAAGCCAGACAAGTTCTTGGCTGGGATGTCCTGGAAATTTGCCAAAGCCAAGATGACAAGGTATCCCGCACCCTCTACACCCAACCTTGTCTGTATGTTGTTGAGAGCATCCTGGCTGATGTGCTGATTGAACGGGGCAATATACCGAATTTACTCGCAGGGCATAGCTTGGGAGAATTTGTCGCTCTCTACGTCTCTAGGGTATTTGACTTTGATGCAGGATTGCGCCTCGTCAAGCGCCGTGCTGAACTGATGGATAATGCTTTCGGCGGAACGATGGTTGCGCTGATTGGGTTCAACCGTGAACAGTTGGAACAACAAATCGAAACTACACCTGACGTTGTTCTCGCCAATGACAATAGTCCCAATCAAGTCGTCATCTCTGGGACACCAGAAGCTGTTGAGAGTGTTCTCGCTCAGATCAAGGTGAAACGCGCTATTCCCCTAAAAGTCTCCGGTGCCTTCCACTCTCCTTTATTGGCAGAAGCCGCCGCTGAGTTTCAGGAAGTCTTGCAAGCTGTCCCGTTTGCTAATGCTCTATTCCCCGTGCTGTCGAATGTAGAACCCGTACCAACTGTTGAAGCCGAGGTTTTAAAGAATCGCCTCCAACGTCAAATGACAGGTTCCGTGCGCTGGCGAGAAATTTCCATGCAGTTACCAGTAGAAGGGATTGAGCGCGTTGTAGAAATTGGGCCAGGCAATGTCCTTACGGGTCTAATTAAACGGATGTGTCCTAACCTGGAATTACAAAACATTGGTAAACTTGCAGACTTGCCTAGCTAAAATTCCATCGAGTTTGACTTACTGTTTGAAATACCAGGGAGGAAAAGTTATTAGTTTTTGGTTGTTAGGCACAAATAAGAACAAGTTGGCTACAACCCAGTCTTGAAAATCTTTAAGCCATCTTTTCCAACTAACAACTAACAACTAACAACTAACAACTATGAGTAGAAGCCGCGAACCCTTTGCCAGCTTGATGCTCTACCGCGCTTTTAAGTGGTCAATCGTCAGTCCAGTTCTTCATGGTTACCTGCGGGGTCGGGTTTATGGTACCGAAAATGTACCTCAGGAGGGGCCACTAGTGGTAGTGAGTAACCATGCTAGTGACTTTGACCCACCGATTTTGTCTTGTTCTATGCGGCGTCCAGTTGCCTTCATGGCAAAGGAAGAATTGTTTCGTATCCCCTTGTTGAAGCAGGGAATCGAGTTGTATGGTGCTTACCCAGTAAAACGGGGTGCAGCAGATCGAAGTGCGATTCGTGCAGCCCTCAAGTGTCTAGAAGAGGGATGGGCGGTTGGTCTGTATTTGGGAGGAACACGAACTCCTGATGCCCGAATTACAGAACCGAAGCAAGGTGCTGCTTGGATTGCGGCAAAAGCGAAAGTTCCAATCCTGCCAGTCAGTCTATGGGGTACTGAGGCAATTTTCAAAAAAGGCTCAGCAATACCGCGACCTGTACCTGTCACTGTGCGGATTGGTCAGGTGATTGACCCTCCTGCTTCGACAAAGCGGGAAGAATTGGAAGCCCTAACACAACACTGTGCAGAGGCAATTCATGCCTTACATGATTTTGGGCGGTAAATTTAGTTCAGGATGAAATAGAACTATCCTGGATAAACGATGAATGAGCCGTCTACAAAAACGATTTTGGAGCGACTGAACAACTCTGTGTTAGTCCGCTTCTTGCTACTGTGTGCCTCTGGCTGGGCTTTTGTACAGGTTTTAGATTATTTTCAAACCGTTATTGTTATTTTCACTACCGCCGCCCTAGTTGCATTTTTGCTCAGCTATCCGGTGCGATCGCTTCATCGCTTTCTTCCTCACGGTGTAGCCGCTACCTTGGTTTTTTTTGTTGGAATGTCAATTATTGGGGGTCTTACAGTTACGGTCGGTCTAACGGTTCTGTCACAAGGGCAACAGTTAATTACAAGTTTGACTGAGTTTTTTAATTCTATGGTTCCAGTAGTGGAGCGATTAGAAACGATTCTGAGAGAACGGAATATTCAGGTAGATTTAAGGGCAATTGAAGAGGGTGTTCGAGGTGAACTTTTAAATGGGCTTGGGTTAGGTATTGGTTATAGTTTGGCAACTATACAGATATTCCTTTCTAATTTATTAAACTTCATTTTAATTGCAGTTATTACATTTTTCATGCTTTTAGATGGAGAAAGGCTATGGGTCTTTATCCTTAAAATTGTTCCTAAGCATTTACGCGGTAGATTTACCACTATAACTAAGCGTATTTTTTTAGGGTTTTTCCAAGGTCAGATTATCCTAACGTTGTTTCTGACAACTACTACCTTTATTGTCTTTTTAGTATTACAGGTGCCTTTTCCTTTGCTTTTGGCAGTAATTGCTGGATTGTTTGACATTATCCCCGGTATTGGAGCAACCTTGGGAGTGGGTATAATATTTATTATTTTGTTATCTCAACAAGTTTGGTTGGCTTTAAAAGTATTAGGGGCTTGTATTATTCTTCAGCAGATACAAGATAATTTAATTGCTCCCAGGGTTCTTCAAAATTCGCTGAATCTTAATCCCGTAGTGATATTTTTTGCCTTACTAGTTGGTGCAAGGGTTGCTGGATTATTGGGAATTTTTATCGCAATACCAGTTGCGGGAGTGCTTGTCAGCTTATTAGAAATTGATGAAATGAAAGGAGAAGTGTAGGGGTTTTGCTAAATCAGTTTCATTGCTGCCCTCAAATCTCAGTAAAATAAGCCGTAATTGAAGCAAAATTTTTACCGATGCAGGATTTTAGAGCAGAATTAGCAGAAAGCTTGGATGAAGCCGAATGGGACTGGCTGATGCCCCATGCCAAGCGTGATGTAGTTTTAGTGGTTCATCAGGAATTAGATTTGCTTGATGTTGGGGTTGCGATCGCATCTGATGATGTCCTTTCGGTACAACATTGGATTAACACCCAGCAGCTTCACAAGCCTTTCCCTGACCAACTCGCGGATTGGAACAATGACCAAACCAAACGCTTCCAAGCCCTGATTGTACAACCCTATGTCTTAGTACAAGAATCAGCCGCCTAGGGACGCTATGAATCTCGCGTATCGTAAAAGCATTGTGACAATGGAGGCAGACAGTGAATGAGCTTGAACGCTACCTGTTTGATCTGCAAGGGTTCATTGTCATAGAAAATGCCCTAACCACTGAACAGATCAAAGCCCTGAACAAGCTTCTCGATCAACAAATTGCGAAGGTAGATGAGCCAGGGAAGCTGAACTTTCGCTTCGATGGCTTGCTACCGCTTGGTGACGCTTTTCACACCTTAATTGACAATCCCTGCATTACTCCCTATCTCATTGCTCTACTGGGTGCAGAATTTCGTCTAGATCACGACTACGTTCACATTATTCGCCAAGGCAAAGGTCCCATTGGCACTCACCTGCATGGGGGTGCGACTCCCTATGACCCCTGTCAGTACTACACCTATAAAAATGGACGGATGTACAACGGCTTGTGTGCAGTTGCCTATAACCTGACGGACGTAAATCTTGGGGAAGGCGGGTTTGGCTGCATTCCTGGTAGCCACAAAAGCAATTTGCCTTTCCCCGATCAATGGCGAGATTTAGAGCAACCTCATCCTTGTGTGCAAACATTAACAGGGAAAGCCGGAACCGCTATCCTCTTTACAGAAGCGCTCACCCACGGCACCTTACCCTGGAAAGGACAACAAGAACGCCGTACTTTGTTCTACAAATATTCGCCTCATCCCTCTGCTTGGTCACGGTACTACTACAATCCCGATGATTATCCAGAACTGACGGAGGCTCAACGGCGCATCTTAAAAACCCCTGGTGTTTATCCCCCATAATCCCTTGTTACGTTCTAACGGTTACGAACTGGATTGCCATCCTGAGGCGTTTGGTTATCTCAAAGATTCATCGGATTTACTTTCCTACCCAGATGAACTGCGCTTCCGGATGCAGGAGGATGGTTATCTATATTTAAGAGGCTTACTCAACTCCCAAGACGTTTGGCAAGTGCGTCAAGAAATTGCTGTCTGTTTAGCGGCTGAGGGCTGTTTAAATCCAGATTTTCCTATTCTGGATTGCATCGCTAAGCCGGGTTTGAGAATGAACTTTCGACCCGATTTGGCAGTACAAAGTCCAACACTAAAAAAGCTGCTTTATACAGGGCGGTTGATGGAATTATTTAAAGTTTTTCTAGAAGGAAACGTTCGCCATTTGGATTACACCTGGTTAAGGGCAGTTGCACCAGGGCGTGGCACTCATGTCCATTGCGATAGTGTCTACATGGGGCGAGGAACTGACAAACTTTATACTGTTTGGACACCTCTAGGCGATATTTCTTGGGACTTGGGAGGATTGATGATTTTAGAAAACTCCCATCGTCTAGAAACTATTAAAAACCGCTACGGGCAGATGGATGTAGATAGCTATTGTGCTACCAAAAGAACAGCTACTCTGTATGCCTCTGGTAAAAAATCGTGGAATGGCGCACTCTCTAGAAACCCAGTTTCCTTACGATCTAGATACGGAGGGCGTTGGCTAAGTACTGAGTTCAAGGTTGGGGATGTTCTCATCTTCAGTATGTTTACTATCCATGCCAGCCTGGATAATCGCTCCTCGGCTATCCGACTCTCTACAGACAGTCGTTATCAATTGGCATCAGAACCAGTAGATGAACGTTGGGTTGGAAGTAACCCGATTGGTCATTCTCTGGCTGGGAGGCGAAGTCGAATTTGCTAAGTCATCCCTTTCACAAGGCAGTACTGGCAAATGTAGTAAGATAAATTATTGGCTATATTTTCATAAACAATAAATAAACAGATTATCTACCAATTGGCAGCAAAATCCGATATTTATTGTCGTGCCAACCACTGACTTAACGTCGCCGCCTACGAGGCATCCCTTGCTTGGCTCTCGCCTCTTCAGTGACAGACTCAGCATGATCATCTGGGACAATTTGTGAGCCATATCTTCTGGCGTAAACCTGGGTAAATTCAGCACCAAAAAAGAGGATTTGAGCTGAATAGAATACCCACGCGAGGATAATCACTAAAGAACCTGCTGCACCATAAGCTGAACCAAAACTTCCTCCTCCCAAATACCGCCCCAACACAGTTTTGCCAATGGTGAATAGTAAAGCGGTGATGACGGCTCCAATCAAAACATCATTCCAGGTAATTTTGACATCCGGCAGGTACTTGTAAATTAGGGCAAATAACAGTGTGATTACACCAAAGGAAACGACAAAGTTGACAATTCCCCAGATGAAGTCTACGCCAGGAATTAAATGGCTCATGTAAGCGCTTAATCCAGATAAAACAGCACTCACAATCAGGGATACCATCAGTAAAAAGCCAATGCCCAGCACCATCGAGAAGGACAAAAAGCGCTTTCTCACAAAGCCCATGACACCACCAATGCCCTTTTCTTTTTTTGGCTGCACTTCCCAAACGGTGTTAAGGGCATCTTGGAGTTCAGCAAATACCCCAGAAGCACCGAAGAGAAGAACAACAATACTAATCAAAGAGGCAATGCCACCCCCGGATTCAGGCTTGCTGGCATTCTCAATCGCGTCCTCAATTACTTTTGCACCCTCTCTACCGACTAGTCCTTGAATTTGCCCAACAATCTCGCCCTTAGCAGCGTCTTCCCCAAAAACTGCACCTGCAACTGCGATCGCAATAATGAGTAAAGGTGCTAGTGAAAAAACCGTGTAATACGCCAAGGCAGCAGCTAAGCGTGGTGTCTTATCTTCCTGCCATTCCTGAAATGTTTCTTTAAGCAGTCCTACAATAGCTTTGGCATTCATAAACTCGCAACTCCGCACGAAAGCACTGCACTGGGTAGCTCTAGTTTTAAGTTTTCTTGTTTTGAATTACAACAACCTAAAGTTAGAAACCAATGTACGCATGAGTGTTGATTTTGACGCTCCTCTTACCTAGAAGAGTAGGAGCTTGCCAAAGCCATGTTTAAGGTCAAGAAAAACTACCTTCAAGTAGACATAGTAATGTGACGGCTTCCCCAAACTCAGTGCGATCGCACAGCAAGAAGACGATGAGTGTCTATTCCAAAATTTTTGTCACTCATCCAGATATCGACCGATTTTGTCCTGATCATCATCCCGACTATACAATTGAATGTGTCTGTACCATTGTTGGAGCCAATCAGATAGTTGTTCGCTACCAGATTGATGTCTCTCAATCGCCGCTTGACACTCTTTATAAAATTGCACAAGTCTGACGTGATTATCGATATCTGCTGTCGTGAAGCTATAACCTTGTGCTTGGGCAACATTGACAAAGCTTTGACGATTGGGAGTTTCTAAGGCTTTAAGCTGATCTTGTAAAGCTTTATCTTGGCAAACGGCTTGCAAAAAATGGGCGACATCTTCTTGCTGGGACATCACACAACTCGTCTATCTTTAACTATCGATCAATCAAGTGTAGTCGCAATCTACTGTGCCGGATTACGATAAGAGCCTACTGTGACAACTATCGTTGCATTTCTAGAGGAACTGAAACAAACACATCGGCTGTGTCAAATCTAGAAATATTACTTGCAATGTTTTGGGCGTAGACACGTATTGTAGATATTGACACGCTTAAAACTGGATTAGCGAAGATTAAAACGATGCCTGTGGCTATTAGTTCCTCTACTATCACTGCCTTCCCCCTCACAGCGGTTGTGGGGCAAGAAGCGATTAAACTTGCTCTGCTATTGGCAGCAATTGACCCTGGATTGGGAGGAGTTGCGATCGCAGGTCGTCGTGGTACTGCTAAATCCGTGATGGCACGCGCCCTCCACGCCTTACTACCACCGATTGAAGTCGTCAAAGATTCCATCAGTAACTGCGACCCCAACAGCCCCAATGAGTGGGATGACCAATTACTAGCACAGCAAGTTGACCCTTCAACACTCCCCACACAAGTCATTCCTGCCCCCTTCCTTCAAATTCCGCTTGGAGTCACAGAAGACCGACTTCTCGGTTCAGTGGATGTTGAGCAATCCGTCAAACGAGGAGAACCTGTATTTCAGCCAGGACTACTGGCACAGGCACATCGAGGTGTCCTATATATTGATGAAATTAATCTGCTCGATGACCAAATTGCCAATCAACTGCTCTCCGTTTTAACTGAGGGACGTAACCTGATTGAACGGGAAGGCATTAGCTTTCAACATCCCTGCAAACCGCTGTTGATTGCGACCTACAATCCTGAAGAAGGACCACTACGGGAACATTTGCTCGATCGCATTGCAATTACCCTGTCCGCTGACGGTGTATTAGCCTTAGACCAACGAGTACAAGCAGTAGACCAAGCCATTGACTACGCGAAATCTCCCCAAGATTTTCTAGCGCAGTACAACGAAGATACAGACTCGCTAAAAACAGAGATTGTCTTAGCGCGGGAGTGGCTTAAGGATGTTCAAATTACCCATGAGCAGATTGCCTATCTCGTGGATGAAGCGATTCGAGGTGGTGTCCAAGGACATCGCGCTGAATTATTTGCTTTAAGAGTGGCGAAAGCCGCCGCCGCATTGGAGGGTCGTCAGAATGTCATCGCTGAAGATTTGCGTCGTGCTGTGGAATTGGTGATTGTGCCGCGTTCAACAATTGTCCAGACACCGCCGGAAGAACCACCCCCACCTCCTCCCCCACCCCCTCAAGATGAATCTCAACAGGAGCAAGAGGAACAGGAGGAAAAAGACGAAGAGGACAACCCCGAAGAACCAGAACAGGAACCGCCTAGCATCCCTGAAGAATTTGTTTTCGATCCAGAAGGTGTGATCCTCGACCCTACTGTTCTTTACTTTGCCCAGATGGCGCAGCGGCAAGGTAAATCAGGGAGTCGTAGCATTATCTTCTCGGAAGATCGAGGGCGCTATGTGAAGCCTATCCTGCCCAAGGGACAAGTACGCCGGATTGCTGTTGATGCCACACTTCGAGCCGCAGCCCCTTACCAAAAGGCACGGCGCCAACGTCAGCCGGATCGGAAAGTAATTGTAGAAGCAGGTGATATTCGGGCGAAGCGATTAGCCCGAAGAGCGGGGGCTTTGGTGGTGTTTGTAGTAGATGCATCCGGTTCAATGGCGCTGAATCGGATGCAATCTGCCAAGGGGGCAGTCATGCGTCTCTTAACGGAAGCGTATCAAAACCGCGACCAAGTATCGCTGATTCCCTTCCGAGGAGAACAAGCAGAAGTCCTCTTACCCCCAACCCGTTCAATCGCTTCCGCACGTAGACGATTGGAACGAATGGCTTGCGGTGGCGGTTCCCCCTTAGCTCATGGATTAACTCAGGCTGTCCGGGTTGGGGTGAATGCCCAGATGTCTGGGGATATTGGTCAGGTGGTGATTGTGGCAATTACTGATGGACGCGGGAATATTCCCTTAGCACGTTCTTTGGGTGAGCCGTTAGTGGAAGGGGAAAAGCCAGATATTAAAGCAGAATTGTTGGAGATTGCTAGTCGGATTCGAGCGTTAGGGATTCAACTATTAGTCATTGATACGGAAAATAAGTTCATCTCTACAGGTTTTGCTAAGGAACTTGCCAAGCACGCGGGTGGGAAGTATTATCACTTACCAAAAGCTAATGATCAAGCGATCGCAGCCATGACGAAAAATGCGATCGCTGATTTAAAATCTCGGTAGTTTTCAGTCCAGACAAGGTAGGTAAGGAAAAGGTCAAAGTAAAAATTCCCTTCACCTTGCCTTTTCCTCTTGAACCGTCAGTGAAATGCAACTTGAATGCACATTAGCCTAAGACTTTAAGGAGCGTTAGTGACTGATGGAACGATTCAAAAAAATCACACACGTTATCTATGACCTTGACGGCTTACTCCTAGACACGGAACCCCTATACGCCCAGATTGTCCAAACGATTATCAGCCGCTATGGAAAGGTTTGCGATCGCGCTATCCAAGCTAAGCTGGCTGGTAGAAATGCTTGGGATTCAGCACAGATTCTCGTTGAGAGGCTTGCCTTACCAATCACTGTCCAAGAGTATTTACAAGAAAGAGAAGAATTTTTGGATCAACTGCTTCCCCAAGCTAAACCGCTTCCGGGTGCTGTGCGTCTAACTAAACATTTCTACCATCATCAGATTCCTCAAGCTGTAGCAACCAGTTCTGCCCGTCGCACATTTAACCTCAAAACTAATCATCATCAAGAATGGTTTGCCTTGTTTGATTGCCTAGTAGTGGGAGATGATCCTGCCCTGAAACGAGGAAAACCTGCACCCGATATCTTCTTACTCGCCGCGCACCGTCTGGGAGCAATTCCTGAGCAATGTCTCGTTTTTGAAGATGCACCTGCTGGAATGGCAGCAGCACTGGCAGCGGGAATGTCGGTGGTTGTTGTTCCTCACCCTAATGTAGATAGACAACTGTACCAAGGCGCTCACCAGATTATCAACTCACTAACAGATTTTGACCCTGAGTTGTGGCAATTGCCATCATTTGTCGTGTTAGAGGACTACGTTTAAGTTTCCGATCAAAGCGAAAATTAGAGGTAGGAGCCGCTTCGGTTTTTTAACGTTCACCTGCTTAGCAAGAACTATCTTCTACAAGTCATGCAGATTACCAAAAGTCTTCATTCCGCTGTTCTTGTTTCTGACTTGGAACAGGCAGAGCATTTTTATAGCAACATTTTGGGATTATCTAAGGTAGATCGAATTCTTAAATATCCTGGTGTTTGGTATCAAATAGGTGACTTTCAGCTTCACCTCATTGTTGATCCAATAGTTGCAACAAAGCTTGCTAATCCTGAAAAATTGGGTCGTAATCCCCATGTTGCCTTAGCTGTAGAAAATCTGGATGATGCTAAAAGCCATTTAACAGCTCATGGTTGTATGGTGCAAGCCAGTGCCTCTGGTCGAGCCGCACTATTCACTCAAGACCCAGATGGTAACATCATTGAACTTACTCAGGTGTAGGTGTGTAAAGACTTGCACTTTGATAACGGCTGAAAGCGAGTAATGAAAATTATTGCCTACTCCTACAGTGATCCACTGTTAGAATCGGTACCTGATCCAGCGGTTTGGGGCTGGGAAGTAGATCGAATCTATCAAGATTTAGGAGGGCGTCAGCAACTGTTACAACTATTAGATGAATGTCTTGCCGAACCCGCTGATTACTTGCTAATTCAGCGTTTGGAAGAATTGGGCGACTCGCTGGCAGAAATAAGCGATCGCCTTTTACAAATCGAAGCAATGGGTGTTCAGCTCATTGCGACAGAACAATCTTACAGTTCCTCTCAATTAACCAATTCAACAACAGGTGCCAACATCCAGACAAGTCTATTGCAACTCTTGGGTGAAATTCAACGTGAGGCAAACAGTCGTCGCTTGCGGCAAGGGCACGCCCGTAATCGTCTCAAAGCTTTACCCCCTCCAGGAAAAGCACCCTATGGCTACCGACGAGGGAAAGACCGCTACATTCTTGACCGTAGTACTGCACCCGTTGTCAAGGAATTTTTTGAACAGTTTCTACTTTATGGTTCATTGCGTGGAGCTGTGCGCTATTTAGAGAAAAAGTACGGTAAGAAAATTTCGGTTTCAACAGGACGACGTTGGCTTACCAACCCAATTTATCGAGGCGACCTTAGCTATCAAAACGGTGAGGTAATTTCTGATACCCATAGCCCGATTCTGAACCGGGAAGAAGCCGCCCAGATTGATCGACTGCTACGGCGAAATCAACGATTACCACCCCGTACTGCTAGTGCGCCTCGCTCTTTAGCGGGCTTAGTAGTCTGTGGCGAGTGCGACTCGCACATGAATGTCGCCAGTGTTACTCGATATCGCAGAGACAAAGAATATCTCTACCTTCGCCCGATTAGCTGCCCTAAGCGTCCAAAATGCCGTGCGATCGCCTATGAAAAAGTATTAGAACAAACCATTCAAACAATTTGCCAGGAATTACCTCGTGCTGTTGCTGGCATGAATGTACCCAATTTGGATGGGGTGAAGCAATCGCTTACCAGTCAAATTGCGAAGAATCAGGATATCTTAACTCAGTTACCGACCTTAACGGTTAGTGGTGTCCTTGATTCAGAAACCGCTGATTTACGCGCTTACAAACTCCGTACAGAAATTTCCCAATTGCGATCGCGTATGGCGGCACTACCACCTGTTAATTTAAAAGCGATCGCTCAAGCTGTATCGATTCCCCAATTCTGGAGTGATTTATCAGAATCAGAGCGCCGATTCTACTTTCGAGAATTTATTCAGCAGATTAAAATAAATCGCCAAGACAAGACATGGCAATTACAACTAATTTTTATTTTTTAGCCTAATTGTTGCTGGAAATTGTCTCAAGTCAAGGATAATTCAACAGAACCAGGTGTAAAACTGCCTCAGATAATCTAAATCGGTGATGCGTCAAGTCAAGTTGCCATAAGCACGCTATAGGCACAGCCTGTGCGCGTAACGCCTGTCGCCACTGTGAATCGAAGTGAGGAGCAAAAACCTGGGAGATATTATGAATGCGAGTGAACTGCTAAAGCGTTATGCCGCAGGAGAGCGAGATTTTGTAGGAGTACAGCTACAGGGAGCTTATCTCACTGAAGCGATTTTAATTGGAGCTGACTTGAGGCAAACTGATCTGAGTGGAGCGAACCTGAGTGGAGCTAATCTCAAAGGAGCAAACCTAAGTGATGCTGATCTGCGTAACGCTAACCTGAGTGTTGCCGCTCTAGGTGGCGCAGACTTTAGCGATGCCAACTTACAGCAAACAAACTTGAGACAGGCAAATTTACCCGAAGCTAGCTTGAAAAGAGCCAACCTGGTAGCCGTAAACTTCAGAGAAGCGAACTTAATGTTTGCCAATCTCTCAATGGCAAACCTCTATCAAGCCGACTTACACGGAGCCACACTTTATCAAGCTATCCTACATCGGGCAATCTTACAGGATGCAGATTTAATTGGGGCAATTCTTCAGGGTGCTGATTTAAGAGGAGCCGACTTGAGCCGAGCCTGCTTGATTCGTGCCGACATATCCAGGGCCATTTTAATTGCCGCAGACTTGAAGGGGGCAACCCTACTCGGAGCAAACCTTAAAGGAACCGTTCTTACTGGAGCGATTCTCCCGGATGGGAAAATGCAAAAGTAAACTTGATAAGAATGCGGGAGAGTTGTAGGAGTTCAGAAGTAGAGTTTTGTTCTGAATTCCTGAATTCTGAATTCTCTACCTTGAGTTCTGAAATCACCCCTCAATCCTCTCCAGCGAGAATAATCAATTATTAGAACCACTACTGCCATCTAGTCGTTAGCTGTGTTCCCCAACGGTAGTACTCTTACGAAAACACTACCGATTGAGAAGCCGTAGAGAAACGATTCTTACTGCCTTGGATCACTCTTAGCAAGATTATTTAAAACAGCGTGGAATTTTGTAAAGACTCAATAAAGGCTACTTGACTTTCTTGCTAATGGTTCGCCAATTGTCTTATCATACGAACGTAATACATGTTATACGCTTGTCTTACAGTTTCGACCGTCTTAGAGGATGAAAGTAGTGGTTTGCATTGCTAGCCCTATGCTTCAAAACTCTTACAGGTTGGACACCACCAGGGTTGTCTATCTTTTCCGCGTCAATCTCATTGTGCCTGAATGTGGTGTTTTTTAGGTAATAGCATTATGAGTCCCTTCAACTCAGAACAAAAGTCCAGTAATCTAAAATCGGTCAAGTCTGATTCTGTATCTCGTGAGGAAATACGAGAATTTGACCTCCATAATCAACTAGCTAAGCTAGCGCTTCCCTTAGCTCACGCTTGGAAAGACAATCATCCCAATGCTCAACCGGGTTCGGAAGCTGATTTAGATGAGTGCGTATTGGCAGTAGCAATCGAAATGGCAGTAGCTGGCGAGGCAGTCGGAGGTCCGATGGGCGCTTTAATCGCTGCTGGAGGTGGCATCGCTGCTGCTGGTGTGGCTTGTAGACGAGTGCTTTAAGCATTATTCTAGTTAAAGTGTATTACAAGATTAATGTATTACCAAAGTCATTAAAACTCTCAGGTTTCTGTAGTACGGTAATGGCTTGGTGTCAATTAGGTTTTTGCATTGTTGGGGAAGCATTAAGGTGTGACTTAAGTCAATTCACCTTTTGTGAAATTTTCTATACTCCATAGGTTTTGGCAGGTCTAACTTTCTCGTTACATTGGTGCATTTTGTTTTGTAACAGAAATCTAGCCGGGACAGTCTGAGTCAGCGATCGCGCAATGAGTTCGGTTGGTGCTGAAACTCATGTGAAGACATGGTGCATGAAGGTCGCACATCAGACGACAGTCGCAAAGCTTGTTGCTCACTTGAGCATCTTAAGATCTTGCATTCCCTTAAAGTCCCTTCTTGATTAGGGAGGAAGTAGGCTTTCTCCCCAAAGTTAGAGAGCGAAGAGGTGTGGGGAGAAGTTTGTCGTTAGCAAGAGCAGGGTTTTTTGCATAACTATATTGCCGTACAGAGCAATTAAGCTTTTGTTCTGAAATTTTCAAGATTTTGCCAATTTATTATCACGTTCAGGAGATTGTTTCATGACAACTAAGTTTGAGCCAGAGTCAAAATTTTACAACCAGGAATTAAATGGACAAGAGAAGAATTCTCTTGTAGATCTGAACCCCAATGGTTTAAATAATTACAGGAATCAGCAACGTTCTCTGGAGCCTTTTGTACCTCAGTCAGCCATCAATCCAGTTGACTTTCAGCAGATGAGTACATCGGTCACACGCCAGAACTCTCAGAAAAAGCGCCTTCCAGGGTGGTCAAGGTTGGGTTTAACCCAAAAAGCTACGGCTTTGGCGATCGCACTCGGTACTATTCCAGTATTGCTGACTGGAATAACCGCTTACCAATATGCCAACCAAGCGTTCAGCAAGCAAATTTCCGAAACCAAAATTGCTAGCGCCGTTAGTGTAGAAGATAAAGTCAAGCGCTTCATGCGTGAGCGTTATGGAGATATTCAGGTACTAGCAGCTCTCCCCGTGCTGAGCAACCCAAATCTTAGTGAAACTACTCCTGTGGCTGAAAAGGAGGTAGCCCTAAACCGCTTTGTAGAAGCTTACAAAATCTACGACAGCATTGCTGCGTTCGACCTCAAAGGCAACGTGATTGCCCAATCGCAAGGGGATCGCCTACAAAACCACAGCGATCGAGACTATTTTCAGACCGTCATCAAAACCGGGCAACCTGTTATTAGCAAGCCACAACTATCCCAATCTTCTGGAAAGCTTGTCATTCACATTGCTGCACCTGTTAAAGATCAATCTACTGGCAAGACAATCGCTGTTGTCCGTTCTCGGATGCCAGTTACAACCCTTGACGAGTTGCTCAAAAACTTCGGTACTGACGGAGACGAATATTATTTGATTGACTCGACTACCGGAACAATATTCGTAGTGAACGAAAAGAATAAGGAGAATAAAGATTCTCAGGTAGTTTTTCCGGAACTCGCCAAACTGCAAGCCCTCAACAAGCCAAATACTTCAGTCATTCGTGATGTAGCTGACGACAGGGAAATTCTGTTTGCCTATGCACCGTTTGGCGAACTAGAAGGCTTGCCCGATCTTCCATGGGAAGCGGCTATTGCCACACATACAGAAACAGCCTTCGCACCACAGAGACAATTACTCCTAGTTCTGACCTTGGGAACTGGCTTAGCCGCATTGTTAGTTAGTGCGATCGCCGCTTATCTCGCTAAACGGGCAACGAATCCAGTTCTCGCTGTCACCGATGCTGTGGAGAGACTAGGACAAGGTGAACTTTTCACTCGTGTTGCCGTGCAAGGAGAAGACGAACTCGCTGCCTTGGGGGCTAATATCAACCTGATGGCAAGCCGATTGGAAACTTTATTGTGGACACAAGCAGCAGAAACCGAGCAAGCAGGATTATTCGGTGACATTGCAAGCTCCCCCGCTCGTACACTGCAAGACCTAGATGAGATCTTTGACAAGGCAGTTCTAGGCGCTCTACGCATCCTGGAAGCTGATCGAGTCGTCATCTATCGCTTTGACTCCAACTGGCGTGGATATATCTCCGCCGAAGCCGTCGTTCCTGGCTTGCCTCAAGCGTTGGGAGACAAAATTGAAGACCCATGTATTAGTGAACATCTCCTAGAAGCTTACAGAAAAGGACGAGTCGTTCCAACCAATAATGTCTTTGAGGCAGGGTTTCACCCTGAACACTTGGGCTTGATGGAACGACTGGAAGTGAAGGCAAATTTAGTGACACCAATCCTCAAGGATGGTGAACTCTATGGTTTATTAATTGCACATCACTGTCGCGCTCCACATGTTTGGCAACAGTCTGAAACCAATTTCCTCAAGGAGTTAGCGATTCGAGTTGGACTGTCCTTAGATCGTGTAAATTTCTTAGCCCAAAAAGAAGCTGAAACGGCACGCGCCCAGCAACTGAATGAAATCATCACGGGTATCCGGGAATCACTCAACGTCGAAGACATTTACGAAGCGGCGATTACTGGCGTTCGAGAAACCATAAAAACTGACCGAGCTGTTGTCTATCTCTTTGACGAGAACTGGCAAGGAAGCATCGTTGCCGAAGCTGTGGGCGCGGCATGGCCCAAATCCCTGGGTGCAACTATCCATGACCCCTGTTTTGCTGAGCAATATATTGATAAGTACTTGGAGGGTCGAGTCAAGGCAACTGAAAACATCTACGAAGCTGGTTTGACAAAGTGTTACCTCGGTCAACTAGAACCCTTCAAAGTGAAGGCAAATTTAGTTGCTCCAATTCTTGCCTACAACAAATTACACGGCTTACTGGTAACCCATCAGTGTTCAGCGCCACGCGCTTGGCAAGAGGCAGAAATCACCTTCTTCAAGCAGGTAGCCACTCAAGTTGGTCTAGCGTTGGATCGTAAGGATTTCCTAGAACAGATTGAGCAAGGACGGCAAAAAGCAGAAAATCTGGCGGCTGAGCAACGTCAACAAAAAGAAATACTCCAGTCCCAGCTTTTAGGACTCCTGAGTGATGTGGAAGAGGCAGCTCAAGGCGACCTCACCGTTCGTGCGGATGTGACGACTGGGGAAATTGGCACAGTAGCCGACTTCTTTAACGCCGTTATTGAAAGCTTGCGTGTAATCGTCAAGAACGTGAAAAAAGCCGCAATCCAGGTAAACGCTTCACTCGGAGAAAACGAAGGGGCAATTCGTCAACTTTCCGCTGAAGCGCTCAAACAAGCGGAGGATACAACTCGTACTCTCGAATCGGTTGAGCAAATGACTCGCTCGATTCAAGACGTAGCTGAGAACGCCCGACAGGCTGCTGTCGTTGCCAGGGTAGCCTCTTCTACCGCTGAAGCCGGTGGAGTCGCGATGGATCGCTCCGTACAAAATATCTTCACCTTGCGAGAAACAGTTGCCGAAACCGCGAAAAAGGTTAAGCGGTTGGGTGAATCGTCCCAGAAAATTTCTAAAGTCGCTTCACTGATTGAGCAAATCGCGCTGCAAACAAATTTGTTGGCGATTAACGCCGGGATTGAGGCGGCGCGTGCTGGTGAACAAGGTCAGGGTTTTGCGGTGGTTGCGGAAGAAGTTGGACAACTAGCCGCACGTTCGTCAGCAGCGACCAAAGAAATTGAACAGATTGTGGAAAATATCCAACAAGAAACCGCTGAAGTGGTCGAGGCGATGGAACTCGGTACAACACAGGTCGTGGAAGGAACCCATCTAGTGGAGGATGCCAAGCAGAGTCTAAGCCAGATTTTGGATGTGTCCCGCCAAATCGACGCTTTGGTGCAGTCAATTTCGAGTGCAACAGTGTCTCAGGCTCAAACCTCGCAAGCTGTAACGGAGTTGATGAAGGAGATTGCGCTCGTCTCTGAACGCACGAGCAATTCTACCCGACAAGTTTCTGGCTCTCTGCAAGAGACGGTCGGGATTGCGGCTCAATTACAAGCCTCTGTGGGTACGTTCAAAGTTGGTGAGGACTAAAACAGCAGGGGCGCACAGCCGTGCGCCCCTACAAGAAATTTGTACTGTATTGATTTGAAAAACGCTATCAGGCTTAGATGTAAAGTAGCTTACTCATTTGCCTTAACGCGGACAGCGTTATGATCGCGAGTGATGATGGGTGCTTGTTCCACGTTGACTTACTTCACGCTGTTTCCGTTTTGTAATGTCTTTGAAGACAACGGAAAGCCCTTCATTAGAGGGACAAGCATGGACTTCAAACCATTTCTCCAAAGGCGCATAAAATTCTTCAAAGCTCACGGTAATTTGTTGAGCAACTGCCTTGTGATACTCATGATCAAAGGTTGAGCCTACCATTTCAGGAAACACATCCCACAACATCTGACCGAGGAGTTCATTTCGCGATCGCTGTAAGATCTGCTCTGCTTTATGATTGCATTCTGTGAACTGCCACTGATGGTCGATCGTAAAAAATCCATCAGAGATACTTTCAAGAATCTTACTAATTTGCTGGTTGGACGCGACTAAAGCTGCCTCGGCTTGTTTGCGCTCTGTAATATCGCGTTGGAGTGCAACCCAATGAGTCAGTTGACCGTTTTTGTTGGCGATCGGCACAATATTGAGTTCAACCCAAAATTCCGAGCTATCTTTACGGTAATTCAGCAACTCAACCTGAACAGGTCTCTGCTGGGACAGTGCTGTCCGAATTTTGTCTAACTGAGAGCGGTCTGTTTTGGGGCCTTGTAGTAGGCGTGGAGTTCGACCGAGAACTTCCGTCAGGTCATAGCCAGTAATACGGGTAAAGGCTTGGTTGACATACAGCAGCTTCGGACTTGGCTCATCGAGTTGTCCAGCTTCAGTAATTAGAATGCCGTCTTGGGTATTTTCAACCGCTGACTCTAATAGACGCATCCGCTCTTCTGCCTGTTTACGTGCGGTGATATCACGAACAAAGCTCAAAGAAACCAGTTGGTCGCGATACTCAATGATTCGGCTGCTGATTTCAACCTGTATCTCTGTACCATCCTTACGTCGCAGGGCGTGATCAAAGATGATACTGCCCATTGCCTGCATTTGCTGATTAATTGTCTTTTGACGGACTTCAGGAACTGGGACATCAATATCCCTGGTTTTCAGCTTGAGGAGTTCTTTGCGGGTATAACCTAGTCGTCTAGCAGCATTTTGGTTAGCATCCAGAATACGGCTGGTTGATAAGTCGATGATAAAGATTGAGTCGTTAGCGTACTCAAATAAGTGACGGTAGTTGGCTTCTGATTCCCGCAGGGATTCTTCTACGTGGTTGCGCTCAGTGATATCACGCGCTGTGCAAATTACGGCTTCAACGCAACCGCTGATACCAAGGATTGGGCTAAGAATGCACTCGTAATCTCGAATTCCGTCGAGAGTTGGGTAGCTGATTTCCTTGGTTAGGGGTCGCTTGGTTGCAAATACGACTTCCCGTTGGGAATCTATTGGCTCAATCTCCATGACTTCTGGAGGCAAGTCTAGCTGTCCCCAGGTTTTACCCAAGATGTGACGCTGCTGCAAGCCAAATAATTGTGCGATCGCGAGATTCGCATAAGTAAATCTCCCCACCCGGTCAATGACGCAGATCGGGTCAGGAGAGGCGGAGAGTACTTGGTCAAATATCCTGGCTTGCTGCGAAATCCTTGCTGCCAGTTCTTGCAGTTCTGTTTCGTCCGGCTTGCTTTTGTCGCTATTTGACTCTACTTCTTCTGTTGTTGCTCCATTCTTTCCCGCCCACCCTTTTGGAATACCATTTATTTCGCTAGAGAGAGTGCCCCCAACCATAGAAGAGTTGGAAAGAAGCAGTGAGTGTTCCATTACAGGGCTAATCTCACTAACTCGACTTTCTACATCTGGTTTTTGAGAAAGTTCTGTTAGCTGTTCATTCAGTGTCGTGACATTCTTTTCTAACTTGTTCAGGTGTTGTTGAAGCTCTTCAACCGTAGCCAGACGTGAATCATTGAGGGGAAGTCCAAAGGCTTGCTTCAATGCCTCAACAACTATTGCTGTGCGATCACGACCTGTCGCCTCAGCCCGAAACCGAATCTCCTGAATCAGGTTTTCTGGAAGTCTAAAAGTCGCTATTTTGCTGACCATTGTTAGAGAAGATGTTTATAAAGTTATCTGACAAAGAGATTTGCCCCTGTAGTCTAATGCTAATCACCAATCAGTAATCAGTGCAGCATTCATGAATCCACTCCGGAAAATACCCAAAGTTCTTGTTCGAGAGAGATGAGCAAGGGTGAATGGTTGAGCTTGATTCTTCATACTCCACCCATAAGTATGTTCCAACTCTCGGCTACACCCTTTTGTCAACGGAACTAACTTTGCTCTCTAATTGGGAACTTTGTCGTGAGTCAGTCGTAATTGGTCTTAAGTCAAACGTTCAGAGTATTAAATCTGTACTTGATTACCTCTAAGGCTGACCGTATTATTACCAGTGTTGCAAATATAACTGCCTGGATCATCCGTGATTTCACGGGTATCGTTTTACTTATATATCCATAGGCATTACCACGACTCAACTCCTTATACTAGTAAAAGTGAGGAGGAATAGGTTTGCTACAAGCTTTACGGGATAAGCCCTTGCTGTGACTCTCCACTCTGCCTCTACTGGGACATTTTGTTATCGGAAAATCCGTAATATGCCTTGTACTGCTTACAATCTGGTTGGTCAGAAGCGATCGCTTCTTCCTTAACCTAGCTTTCTTGAGGAGAGTGTGTTGACCCGTGTGCTTTATAGGCAAGGCTTAAGGTGCTTTACAGCTCGGAGGACACGATAGCGTTCAAAGCTCTATTTCACCAATACCTATTGACCCCTAATAAAATTCTACAGGAGGCAAGCCTTTCTGGATACTTTTTATACAATGAACCTAATGATTGTTCAAGTGTTGAGAGAAACAGGGCTTACACTTTTCAGTTACCAACTAACTACCCGTAGAGTTTGAACGCCCTTGTAAACACTACGTGTAGAGTTTGTGTGTAAGCCCTGATATTTGTTTTCGGTGCTCATCTCATATTTTCTGCCTTCGCTCAATGCTTCTGCTTCAGCAAGATGTCTTAAATCGTTTACGCTGATTGGCTGAGAATCAAAAAAAAACGCCCGCAAGGGCGCTTAATCAGGGTGCATCTACTAGACTTAAGTTTAACCTGATGAGGGGTTTCACCCCCCACCCCACTTAATAAAACTCTACATTGTACAGTTTTGTCTGAGTCAAGTTGGCGGCAGTTCCAGACAAATTGCCCCCAACACCCCCTTACGAAATTCATTCAACAGTTGCCGTGCTGTACGCTCTACGTCCCCTTGATGGCGATAATCTGCTAAAGCGTGCAGGTAGTCCTCAGCCGTGAAGGATGCGGGGTCAAGCTCGTAGCGCGTCTTTAGGGGAGACGGTGGTAATAAACCGTACTCAGCAGTATCCTCTAAATCTTTGAGTAATTCAACTAAAGCAACCGCTACCCGTTGATTGTCGTAAGAAGCCTCACCGATGTCGTCACAGATCGCGAGTTTAAGCGCCTTTTGTTGATTATTTAACTTCGCTGGGATAACCCCAGGCGCATCAAGTAGCTCAATTTCGTCAGAGATGCGTACCCAGCGTAATTGTCGTGTCACACCAGCACGACGAGCACTCTCTACTACCCGACGCCCTAAAAGGCGATTAATTAGGGCGGACTTACCAACATTGGGGAATCCCATAGCTACAGCACGAACAGGCCGAGGTTGCATTCCGCGATCGCTCCGACGCTGATTCAATGCCAATCCTGCTGCCTGTGCTGCCTGGGTTACTTCACGAATCCCTTTACCCTGTTGGGCATTAGTAAAATAAGGTGTCTCTCCCTGATCCCGAAACCACGATACCCATAGCTGTCGGGCAGCGGGCGTAATCATATCCACCCGGTTAAGCACCAACACCCTGGCTTTACTGCCTACCCACTGGGAAGTTTGAGGATGATGCGTTGAGAGAGGAATCCGAGCATCCCGCACCTCCAGCACAACATCCACTCGCTTGAGCTGTTCTTTTAAATCCCGCTCAGCTTTGGCAATGTGACCGGGATACCACTGGATTGAGGGAGTAGTCATTTGTCAGTTGTCAATTGTCCTAGGCTCACAACCATTATGGTTGCTTTTAGGGCACAAAGTTTTTTTATCCTCAGTCCAGTGTCATTGGGACTGAGTGATTAACAACTAACAACTGACAACTAACCCCTTACGGAACCACCAGAACTGGGCAAGGAGACAAATTAATCACCCGATTGGTGACACTTTCTGATGCCCCTTCTTCTGTTAATCCCAGCCCTCGACAGCCCATGACAATCAGATCAGCGCCGATTTCATCAGCAACATCACAAATTGTAAAAGCAGGCATACCTTCACGAGACATTGATTCAGCGGTAATGCCTTGCTGGGCAAACAGGGCTTGAGCATTTTTCAGCAGTTCCGCCACTGCCTCTGGTGAGATCATCGCCTCCGAACTGGGAGGTTCTTCTTCAGGATTAACTTCTTCTAGCACCGACAGCAGGAACAAGCGACTGCCATATTGTTGGACAACATTGGCAACAACTTCAGCTGCTTCGCGGGCTTCTCGGCTTTGGTCAACGGGAAATAAAACAGTCTTAAACATCACACGCATCTCCGAGACGCGGACTCCGGTAAAATGTGGACGGGCTTGAGAACGAAGATTCTTCGCTTTGGAGATTCAGTTGGTGTACAACGAGTGAATCTACAGGGCAATTATCAAGTAAACAAGTCTGGAATCTTGATAAGAGCACATTGCATCAGGTAGAGCAATTTAGGAGATTACTACTGTGTCCAAAAAAACTGTAGCAGATTTAAATGAGTCAGATTTGGCTGGGAAACGGGTACTGGTGCGAGCGGACTTGAATGTGCCGCTGGATGACAATGGCTCAATCACCGATGATACCCGTATCCGTGCCGCTTTACCCACTATTCAAGATTTAATTAAAAAGAATGCCAAGGTTGTTTTGTGCAGCCACTTGGGGCGTCCTAAAGCCCAAGTGAAGGAAAGCTTGCGCCTGACACCGATCGCGAATCGTCTTTCGGAACTGCTCGGTCAGACTGTTACGATGTGTGACGACTGTGTTGGGGATGCGGTTACTGCCCAAGTTAATGCCTTGGAAAATGGTCAGGTAGCTTTGCTCGAAAATCTCCGCTTCCACGCTGGAGAGGAAAAGAATGACCCAGAATTTACCAAACAATTGGCAGCATTAGCAGATGTCTATGTCAATGATGCCTTTGGGACAGCCCACCGCGCTCATGCTTCGACAGAAGGCGTTACCCATTATCTGAAGCCTTCGGTAGCGGGTTACTTGATTGAGAAAGAACTCCAATACCTCCAAAGTGCGATCGAGAATCCTCAAAAGCCCTTAGCGGCAATTATTGGAGGGTCTAAGGTTTCCAGTAAGATTGGCGTGATTGAAACATTGCTGGATAAGGTCGATAAGCTGCTGATTGGCGGTGGGATGATTTTTACCTTCTACAAAGCCCGTGGCTTGAGTGTGGGGAAATCACTGGTTGAAGAAGATAAGCTGGAACTCGCTAAGTCTTTGGAAGCCAAGGCGAAAGAGCGAGGCGTTGACTTATTATTGCCAACTGATGTTGTTGTTGCAGATAATTTTGCGGCTGACGCTGATTCGCGCACAGTCAGTATTGAAGCGATTCCTGATGGCTGGATGGGTTTGGATATTGGGCCTGACTCAGTGAAGGTGTTCCAGGATGCACTGTCGGATTGCAAGACAGTGATTTGGAATGGCCCGATGGGTGTGTTTGAGTTTGATAAGTTTGCCGTGGGAACAGAAGCGATCGCACACTCGATGGCTGAACTCACCAAGCAAGGCGCAACCACAATTATTGGTGGTGGCGACTCAGTAGCAGCAGTGGAAAAAGTTGGTGTAGCTGAGCAAATGAGTCACATCTCAACTGGCGGCGGTGCAAGTCTAGAGTTGCTTGAAGGCAAGGAACTCCCTGGCATCACTGCACTAGACGATGCTTAAGCTGATCTGCCTCTAAATTAAATATTGACAAAAGAGGGGTTCGATGCCCCTCTTTTTAATAAAAAACACTTAGCCGTGAGTTGAATGAATGCAGCTAGTTCAAAACAAAATCAGACTGCAAAGTTAAGTCCAAATCGGCATCTGGATTTATAACAACCACTTCTGCTTCATTTCTACCTCCAAGAAGCAATCCTGCAACCGCACCAAGTCCACCACCCGCCAAGACTTGTAAAAAATCAATATCGCCTAACACTTCAGAAAGTACCGCTGCTGCGGCTGCACCGATCGCAGCCCCTTTGAGGATACTACTTGAATCGCTTCCTTTTTCAATTGTTTCAGTCTCAGTAATGATTTCAGAGGTAGCATCAATGGGTCGTTGGCGCTCAGTATTTCTAAACGTTAGTTCCTCAGCAACAAACTGAGTCCCGCCACCCACAGGTTGCAAATTTCCTGCAATTTGGCTTCCCGCCGGAATCAACAGTGTTCCCGCCGCAGAGCGAATGTCTTCTGCAACTGTCAGAGTTATTGGTGCTGTTTCATCCGGCGTAACAACAATTTTTTCAGCCTCCTCAAAGCGAACCGGAATCACTGTCCCTGCTGAAACTCGAACTTCTCTAGAGCGTGGAAAGAGTTGTCCAACAACGTAGGGATTGGACATTGCTGTAGCTGTAGTAGCACTTAGGATTGGGAAAGCAGCGGTTGCAGTTATTCCCAATGCAACAAGCACGGCAGTTCTGGACTGCCAGCGACGGGAAATCAACATTAAAATTACACCCCCAAAGTATAGGCACGTTTGGGGGAAGTAGACTCAAGATTTTTCGGAATGTTCCCAACTAATTTTTTGGAATCTACAACGGCTATCTTGGGAAGCTGTTAGTTTTTAGGTGCCACTTGCTAAGCACAATATATTATTTGTTCCGGTGTAGAGACGTACAATTGTACGCCTCTAGCTGGTTCATCGGATGGCTAAGACAAACAAATAAGTCTCGAAAAAACAGGGTTAGGCTGTAACTAACTCAGTGTGTCTGCTAGTTTCAGCTACTGAGTCACTAGCTGCTTCGAGACTCGTTGTTTGCGTTGCAGATGCAAGTTCAGCGAGATTGATTTTGACTACGCGATCGCGTTCTTTCTCCAACTTCGGCAAGATTAACGTCAAGACACCATTACTAAACTCTGCCTTTACCTGGTCATGTCGTACTGGTAAAGGTAGTTCTACAACTCGATGGAACTTGCCATAGTAGAACTCAGAACGGAAGTAACCTCTGTCTTCCTGACCTTTTTCATAAGGACGCTCACCAGCGATTAACACAGCCTCGCGTGTCACCTGAATATCAAGATCTTTGCGATTGATACCAGGAAGTTGAACACGCAAAATCAGGTTTTCTGGGGAGTCTTGTAACTCAATTGCTGGACTCCAGGTTTCAGAGCGATTGTTAGTGACGCTTTTAAGCTCATCGAATACCTGGTCAATTTTACTGCGAAGGGTTTCTACTTCATGAAAAGGTTGCCAACGCATGATCATCATAGGTTTCTTACCTCTACAACAATCTTGAGATGTAATCTGTTTCACTTTGGTTAGAGAGGTCTTTTGTTCTCTCTATTTCTGAAAGCTAATTTAGCGAAGGAGATTGGTCTATGACAACTCCTCCTATTGTGGAGTTTCCCGAACAGAATGCATATCGGTTTTCCGTATTGCTAAAAAGTTTACGAAATTATAGATTCTTCACTAAATTTCATCCTTAGTGATGATTCTTAATCTATCAGCGGCAGTGTTTAATACCTTTTGATAGAAGTTTTCTCTATCTGAAATAGGAGTTTGTCATGCGAATTGCTCAAATTGCCCCCTTATGGGAGCGAGTTCCACCCCCAGCTTATGGAGGGATTGAACTGGTTGTTGGTTTGCTTACAGATGAGCTTGTTAAGCGTGGACACGAAGTTACGTTGTTTGCCTCTGGCGATTCAATTACTCTGGCGAAATTAGAATCAGTTCACCCGCAAGCTTTGCGTCTAGATCCCACAGTTAAGGAATGCGGCATCTATGAGATGCTGCAACTGAGTCGGGTTTATGAACAAGCTTCGGAGTTTGACATCATTCACTCCCACATGGGCTGTTCAGCTTTGCCCTACGCTAATTTGGTAAAAACTCCCACGGTTCATACGCTTCATGGGATTTTTACTCCCGATAATGAGAAAATGTTTACTCATGCCCGTCGTCAACCCTATGTCAGTATTTCCGACGCGCAACGAGAGCCAAGGTTAAATCTCAACTGTGTCGCAACGGTTTATAACGGGATTGACCTAAACACTTATAAGTTTTATGAAAAGCCACAAGAGCAACCATACCTAGCATTTCTCGGACGAATTTCTCCTGAAAAAGGAACCCATTTGGCAATCGAAATCGCCAAGCGTTCGGGCTGGTGCTTGAAAATGGCGGGTAAGGTGGATGTGGTTGATGTGGAATACTTCGAGCAAGAAATCAAGCCTCATATTGATGGTAAACAAATCGAGTATTTGGGAGAAGCCGACCACGACAAGAAGAATGAGTTGATGGGTGGGGCAGTTGCAACCCTATTTCCTATTACTTGGCGAGAACCCTTTGGATTGGTGATGATTGAGTCAATGGCATCGGGTACGCCAGTGATTGCGATTGAACTCGGTTCAACATCAGAAGTGATTGCCCACGGCAAGACAGGCTTTTTGGCGAATAGCGTTGAGGATTGCATCGCTTCAATTGATAAAGTGGGTGAGTTGAACCGTTATGCTTGCCGGGAACATGTAGAAAACAACTTCAGTGTTCGACGGATGACTGATGGTTATGAAGCGGTTTATCGGCAAATTGTCGCAGAGCGTTTTGCGGAAAATGGTCACGTTCGGAGATTAAGCCGAGTGTAATGTTAGTTGGAGTAAGATAACTTCACCTTTTTATGTCCATCGTAAGTGTTGTAGGTGGACATAAAAAAGGCGATCGCAACACCCGAATTGAAGCAATCCATCGCATTGTACGTCAAGTGAGGCTTCTAGTGAAAAAGCGATCGCCTTTACCATTGGCAGGAACTTCTACTTATGCCCCAGAAGATAAAGGCACACCATGAATAGTCAAAACCAGTTTCTCTGGACATCTGGCACATAACACCTAGTACCTATAAAAGTTGCAGCTACATTAGAAAGAGCCTGACGCTACAAAACTGCTATTTCAATGCTGCAAGCACAACAAGTCTTACAAGGGCGTTATCAACTCAAGCAACAGCTAGGACAGAATCCAGGACGGCAAACCTGGCTAGCTTACAACCTTGAGGTATCGCCACCTGAATTGGTAATTGTCAAACTGTTGGCGTTTAACCCTCAGATGCAGTGGGATGAATTCAAGTTGTTTGAACGGGAAGCGCAAGTCCTGAAACAACTGAACCATCCTCGGATTCCTCGCTACCGTGATTATTTTTCCTTGGATAAAGAGGCAGGTGCTGGCTTGTTCTGGTTTGGATTGGTACAGCAGTACATTCCAGGGACTTGTGTGCGGCAGTTGTTGAATCAGGGCAAACGGTTCACAGAAACCGAGGTGCAAAAAATTGCGACTGATGTTTTAGAGATTCTGATTTATCTGCATGGCTTAAATCCACCTGTCCTGCATCGGGATATTAAACCGAGTAATTTAATTTTGGGTAATGATGAGCAGGTATATTTGGTGGATTTTGGGGCAGTGCAAGATACGGGAGCTACGGAAGGTATTACCTTTACGGTAGTGGGAACAACAGGTTATGCACCATTAGAACAATTTTGGGGAAAAACTGTACCTGCCTCTGATCTTTATGCCTTGGGAGCAACACTAATTCATTTATTAACAGGAACAGCACCGGCTGATTTGCCTTCTAAGGATTTGCGGATTCAATTTCGCGATCGCATTTCGGTTAATCCGCGTCTGGTTCGCTGGGTTGAAGCCCTGACTGAACCGGACTTGGAACAACGCTTTACCCAGGCAACGGAAGCACTTACAGCCTTGCGTACCGATCGTTATCCCAAAACGACTTCCCGTTCTACCCTTTCTCAGCCCATAGGCAGCCGGATTCGACTGAAGAAATCTCCTGAACGGTTGTCAATCACCATTCCCAAACCCAAGCGATCGCTGACGAAATTTATTGCTTTTGTTGCCAAAATTATCCTAACAGCAGGCTTCCTCCCCTTTATGGTGATTAGCATCCTCATAATTCTGGTCTTGGTTCCACTGTTGTTTTACAGTCTGACCTACGGTTTTGGAGTAGCAATTCTTACATTCATCCTCATTGTTGTAATGAGTTCCATAGTGGCTGCAACTAACAAAGAACTCGCAAGAGTCCAAAATGAAATCAGTGAAGCATTGGGGACTTTATTTGGGCAGCAACATATTGAATTTTGCCCAGATACTTTTGTGATAGAGTGCCGAATGCTTAGCTTAAGCTATCTTCGACAAGTGGCTAACATTGCAGATATCAAGAATGTACAAGAGATTCCCTTTGAAAAGATAGCGATCCAAGTCAAAGGTAGAAAGTATTTCTTTGGTAAAGAATTAACTGAATCAGAGCGCTGTTGGTTAACTCAAGAAATTAAAGATTGGCTAAGCTCTACAAATTAAAAAAACAACCAACAACCAACAACCCAGATCCAATAACCAACAATCAATAACGATGCTACAAGCAGAACAGGTACTTCAAGGGCGTTATCGACTGCAACACAAGCTAGGGCAAAATCCCTCTCGTCAAACTTGGTTGGCGCAAGACATCCAAACATCACCCGCACAAAATGTGGTTGTCAAGTTGCTAGCTTTCAACCCGCAGATGCACTGGGACGAGATCAAGTTATTTGAGCGCGAAGCGCAAGTTCTCAAACATCTCAACGATCCTCAAATTCCCAAGTATCACGATTACTTCTCAATAGATCAGCATACAGGTGGTGATTTGCCGTGGTTCGGCTTGGTGCAGGAGTATATTCCAGGGAACTCTCTGCAACAACTGTTGGACAAGGGAAAACGCTTTACCCAAGTCCAAGCGCAAAGGATTGCCCGACAGGTTCTGAAAATCTTGATTGGTTTGCATGAACTGAGTCCACCTGTATTTCACCGTGACATCAAGCCCAGCAACTTGATTTTGGGAGAAGATGAACAAGTTTATCTTGTAGATTTTGGGGCAGTTCAAGATAGAGCTACGGCTGAGGGCGCTACTTTTACAGTAGTGGGAACCAGTGGCTATGCACCGCCTGAACAGTTGTGGGGAAGGGCAGTACCCGCATCTGACTTGTATTCCTTGGGTGCGACACTCATTCATTTATTAACTGGCATTGCACCCGCTAACTTACCTCAACGTCAGATGCGGATTCAGTTTGCCGACAAAGTGACTCTGGATGCTAATTTCATTAACTGGTTGGAAAAACTAACTGAACCTGCCGCAGAACGACGATTTGAATCAGCGCGTCAAGCGCTTGTAGCGCTACAAGCTGTTTGTTTTCCCAAACAGGAACCCGCCCATCATCCTCTGGGTGGTGCAGCTGACTATGGCCGTCTGGCAAGCTTAACGGTTCTCCAAGTGCTAGGTGTTGGGCTTTTCGCCACGCTTTTGCCCAGATTTCTTTTTGCCCCTCATCACCCTCCGCAACCGGAAGCAAAAGTCAATGTTACGGCAATGAACCGCGCTCAGCAAGCCTACCAATTGGAACACGAGAGTTTTACTGATTCTGTAGTGAATTTGGGAGTTAGTGTTCCGACTCAGAGTGATACCTATGACTACTCGATTCAGATGAGCGATCGCGCCGTATTCAATTATGGGATATCCCGGCAGGACAAGCTCAAGAGTTATGTGGGTGGCGTATTTTCCATTCCTGCCACTGACTTTGATGTGAAAGCCAATCCCAAGGAAATCATCACGATGACGATTTTGTGTGAAGAAGCAGAATCAGATGGAGATCTATCAATATCCAATCCAACCTACCAAAATGGTGAAATTGCTTGTGGTGTAGGTACGGCTGAGTCGCGTGAGTGATGAGGTAGCTTACGCATCTGGTTCAATACCTGCTGCTCGCAACTGTGCAGCCAATCGCTCTGCTCTTTGACGTTCCTGTTCTAACTGTGATTCAGCTTGCTCTGCTCTTTGACGTTCGAGTTCTGCTTGTTCATGACCTGTTAACAATAAATTCCCCTGCTCATCCCACCAGCGCAACCAAGGAAGCTCGGGATTCTGATATCGACCTTGCCAAATTCCCAACTCAACTCCCAAGGGTGAAATAGGATAGTGACCCCTCTCATTTGCTGTTACTAACTGATACTGACCTGCAACTAAGCAATACACCTCAACGCTGGCGCGATTAACTTCGTAAATCCCGTAATAAGCTGGGCGAATCACTTGTTCGTAAATCCAATATTTTCCAGGTTTCTGAGTTCCTTGTTGCTCGGCGCGGGACAGAGGAGTACTATTGCGTTCCTCTGACCCGTCTCCTGAAGCAAACTCTATAACAATGAAGGGTGGAATTAACTCTTGCCACAACACATAAGAACGGCGGATTTGACCATTGAAAGTTGGCGGTACATTGGGTACATAAAACCAATCTGGTGCTTCTGCACCTCGCTCTGGCGGGTCAGTTAAACGCCAATAAATTCCACAATCTTGGCTAATACAATATTGCCCATCGGGATGGCGCTGTTCCAAAATTGGTTCGATTGAGTCAGTTAAGAGGATGCTTTGGGGATGCTCCTGAAAATTTTTCACAACAGTACCATCTGACTCTGGTAGTTGCGTATGGTCAGGTAGGGCTGTAGTTAGGCTTGGTGGGTTGACAGCAGAAGTCATAGAAGTATTCATACAGCGACTCTAGCTTCATCGTACTGTGATTAATATTGGCTGAATTATCGGATGAAGGCGAGCGCACGTTGTAGAAGATGGACGCGATCGCATACACCAGCACTTCCTCTTCCTATTAGCTTCGTAACTGCTGCCGCACCCCTTCCCTAAACTCTCGCAGTCGAGCATTTTCACCTTTTTGAGCGTCTGGTTGCATAAATCGTGCTAACTCTTTTACTGGAAACGAGCCAAAAGCCAGACTAGTTCCGCATTCGACATAACCCGTATCGCTCAGAATGTTGACTGTAAGTTTGCCCTTTTGCCAACGCCAAACCTCTGGCACCTTTAGTTCAGCGTAGACTGCCATCTTATCGATTGATGAGTGAGTTGCATCGATCTCAATTGCTAAGTCGGGTGGTGGGTCAACTGTAAGGTCAATTTTTAACTTGCCGCGAACTAAAGCTTCGTTTTGGATATAAAAACATTCATCGGCTTCAATGCCCGCCGTTTTGGATTGCGATCGCCAAGTTGTCGATTTCAACCCTACAATTTCCATCCCAAGTTCTTCAGAGAGTGCTGCTACCAGCCGACCAAGAGTCCAACTATACCTTTCATGTTCTGGTAAGGGTGTCATCAGTTCTAGAGTTCCCTTGTAGTAAGTCATGCGAAGACTTGGATGCTCTGCAAAGACCTCTAGAAGTTTCTCATACATTTCCCAACTAATGTCGGTCAGGACAAGGTGGGAACCTGCTGTTGGTGGTGTGGCTGGGGTTAGGGTCTGAGCCATGATTTGAATTTAAGCATTCATCTGACTACAAATTTAAGCCAATTACTCAAACTTCTATTCAAGTTTTGAGTGTTGGGCGATCGCACTTTGGGAAGGAGAGACGCGATCGCATCCACCGAAACAAAGGCGATCGCACGTTGGACTAAAGATAGACGCGATCGCATCCACAATACTGCAAACGCGATCGCACATCAGTCTTCATCAACTAGGCAAACATCAAGCGACCTTTAGGTTCGGGAATCGGACGCCCTAACTCCTCGGCCGTTCTCGTCAGAGACGTTTTAAACGAACTCCCATTCGGATGATTCAATTAACTGAAGAAGCTGATGAAGAAGCACGTAGGGATTTATTTGAACGAATTAATACAGGTAGTGTCGAACTCAATGATATGGAAAAACGAAGAGGCATTAACCCTGGAGCATTTTTAAATCTCATAGAGGAATTATCACAAGACGTACGGTTTCGTAAGTTATGTTCCTTTTCTGATGCAGCTATCCGAAGACGAGAGCCTCAAGAATATGTTTTGCGCTTTTTTGCATTCTTAAATAATTATCAAAGTTTTTCTGGTAAAAAGGTTCATGAATTTCTTGATAAGTATTTAAAAACTCTTAACGAAGAAGCCGAAGAAACGTTACAAGCAATGAAGAAATAATTTTATTCAATGCTTGATTTTGTAGAAACAAATTGCCCAAATGTTTTTCATATTTTTGTAAGAACCAAAAATGAATATAAGCCAACAACTCGTATCAAATTTGAATCTGTTGCTGATGGGATAGCACTTGCTTTGAGAGAAAATAAAGAACTTGTACCAAAATCGATGAAATTCTTAGATTCAGAAAAGTTTAAAGAATATACTGGAGCTGACGCAAGTAGTTCTAATAATAAGGTTGTTCGTCGTATTGAGTATGTGCGAGATAAACTTTTAAACCAGCCATGAAACCTATATTATTTCAAGACTTCAATGAGCGTGCTAAGGAAGTTAGCAAATACTTAATTTTTATAAAAAACTTAGAGCAAGAAACCACTCAATTAAGTATTGGGATTAATGCTAAAAATAAGATTAGAAAAATCGACTCTGATTTAGAAAAAACTTTAAAGGCTGCTGGCTTCTTGCTATTGTATAACTTAATAGAATCTACAATGCGAATTGCTATTGAAACAATTTTTGATGAGCTGAGCAAGGAAAATGTTTCTTTTGATGATATCAGAAAAGAACTCAAGTTAGTGATAATAAAAAACATCAAAGATAACCATTCCCCCGATAATTTATTAACTAATACAAAAGAAATTGCTGTTGATATAATATCTGCTAGTCTCGATAAAGGAAAGCTATTTTCTGGTAATCTCGATGCCAAAAAGATTAAAAATACAGCTAAGATTTATGGATTTTCATGCAAAACTAATTTCCGTAAAACTGGAGATGGTAGTGATTTATTTACTATTAAAACTAATAAAAAAAATTTAGCCCATGGTTTGACATCTTTTAAAGATGCTGGGAAAGATGTAAGTGCAGATGAGCTGTTAGTAATAAAGAAAAAAGTAGTTTGTTACTTGAGAGAAATATTACAAAATGTAGAAACTTATTTAGCCGACAAAGAATATTTAGATTCTTCAAAAAAAACTTCTTAGTTTTTTTAATTTCACGACTATAACACTCTAACTCTAAAAAAGAGACGTTCAAAAGAACGCCTCTCTATAAGTTTTATGCTAGGTGATGAGCTTACTCAATCCCTTCAATCCGGTCTTCAACCTCCTGATACAAATCACGCAGTAGCTGCAAATTACTCTCACTCGTCTCCCAATACCCGCGACCATTCACTTCCAGTAAGGCTGATACAACCTTGCGGGAAGAATAACGTTGAGAGTTATCAACCGCTTGCGTATCGCTGTTACCAGATTGATGCAAGATATAGTGCAAAACCAGGCAAAACATCTTCACCCGATAAAGTCACTGGATTTTCTACTACTTCAACATCCTGCCCTTGCCGATAAATTTCCACTTGCCTAGATTTCCGATTAATTAACCAACCCAAACGAGCGCCATTATCTCGGTATTCCTTCATTTTCTCCTGAGTGTCTTTCAAGCTATCGCTTGGAGAAAGTAACTCAACCACAAAATCAGGGCAAAGGGGAGCAAATTTCGTTTTTTGTTCGGGAGTTAAAGCATTCCAGCGTTCCAATTTTACCCAAGAGGCATCAGGAGAACGATCTGCACCATTAGGTAGCTTGAAACCGCCAGAGGAATCAAAAACTTTACCCAGTTGAGTTTGCTCATTCCAAACCCAGATTTGAGCAGTTAATCCAGCATTGCGGTTGCTGGTTTCTCCCCCGGTAGGTGGCATGATAATTAATTCTCCCTTTGAATTCCGTTCAAATCTGAGAGTTTCATTGTCCTGACATAGTTGATAAAATTGCTCGTCTGTCAGTTTAATAACGGAGTTAAAGTTGACGGTTAGAGCAGTCATAGCGATTTTTATTTTAGATTTTCAATGATTCGTGAAGGTGAGATTCCCGACTTCTCCAAGAAGTCGGGAATCTGAATCTTGGATAGGCTACGACTATTCTATTCCTTCAATCCGGTCTTCAACCTCCTGATACAAATCGCGCAACATCTGCAAATTACTCTCACTCGTCTCCCAATAACCGCGACCATTCACTTCCAGCAACGTTGATACAACCTTGCGGAAAGAATGAGGATTTAGGTTCATCAACCGCTTCCGCATCTCTTCATCCTGGATAAACGTAGTATTCGTATCTTCGTAAATCCAGTTATCGACAGCACCAGCCGTTGCAGACCAACCCATCGTATTCACCAACCGCTTCGAGAGTTCCCGTACTCCCTCATAGCCGTGACTCAGCATTCCCTCGTACCACTTAGGATTGAGTAGCTTAGTCCGCGCATCCAAACGCACGGTTTCAGAAAGACTGCGGATTTGGGCATTTGCCGTTGTGGTATCGGCAATATAGGATGCTGGCGTCTTACCATCACCGCGCAGACTCGCGACAACCTTGGTGGGGTCAGAGTCAAAGTAGTGGCTGACATCAGTGAGGCTAATCTCGGCAGAGTCAAGATTTTGGAACGTGGCATCGGCGGTTTTGAGGGCTGTCTCAAAAATCTGCCGATTTTGTTCCATCGTGCCTGGGTTATCTGAGGTGAAGGCAAACGACTTCCGTGCCAGGTACATATCCTGCAACTCAGCTTCGCTTTCCCAAGTGCTGTTTTCTACTGCCAGGTTGATATTCGAGGAGTAGGAACCGGAGGCATTGGAGAAGACGCGAGTGGCAGCTTGCCGCAAGTTGATGCCCATATCAGCCGCCTGTTGCATGGCGTGTTTGCGGACAAAGTTCATCTCCAAAGGTTCGTCTGCCTCTGCTGCCATCTTCACAGCTTGGTCAAGCAAGTTCATCTGGTTGATGAACAAGTCGCGGAAGACGCCGGAACAGTTGATAACGACATCAATCCGAGGACGACCTAACTCCTCCAAGGAAAGCAGTTCCAGCTTGTTGACTCGACCCAGGGCATCCGGTACAGGCTTGACACCCACCATCCACATAATTTGTGCCAGAGATTCGCCATAGGTCTTGATGTTATCAGTACCCCAGAGGACGCAGGCAATGGTTTCAGGCCAAGCACCGTCATTTTCAGCCCGTTGACGAGCAAGAAGCCGATCTACGACGATTTTGGCTGATTTAACAGCAGCGGTTGTGGGGATGGATTGAGGGTCGAGGGCGTGGATGTTCTTACCAGTAGGTAGAACATCGGGGTTGCGGATGGGGTCGCCGCCGGGGCCAGGAATGACGTATTCACCTTCGAGGGCTTTCAGCATTGCCCCTAGTTCGTTATCTGCAACGATTTGCTGGAGGCAGAATTCCAAGTACTCAAACAGGGGTTTGAGTGCTTGGGGGTCTACCTTGGTGTAACCTAGTTTGTGCATGGCTTCAATCCAAGGCTCTTTTTTACCCATATTGAGGAAGTTGAGCTTGGAGACTTTGGAGACGCGACCATCGGCATCGGCTTGCGCTTGCACGAGGGCGGCAACAGCGTCACGAGTTGCTAGAGTGATGTCTTGCAACAACTGGACATCTTCTAAGAAGCCTTTGTCATTACTTTGGTAAATCTCGTCAATGTCCCGCCCAATACTGTTGGCAATAATCCGGGGTAGAGATAGGATTTCGTCTTCAGGACGGTCGAGACTAGCGATATTGACCAAAGTGGCGATCGCTTCTTCCGCAGTTGGCGGCTTGCCAATCACATGCAGCCCACAAGGCAACAACCGAGACTCAATCTCCATCAGCTTCTTGTACACCAAGCCGACCAAAGTATCCCGTTCCTCAGGGGTCATTGCACTGGCATCGTTCTCCGGCAAGGCGATATCCTTATCCAGATTCACCAAGCGGCACTTGTCCATAATCGTGTTAACGATTGGAGTGCCACGCCCAGTATCTTTCAGGGTTTGGTAAGAAGCAATTAACTCACTTAGTTCCTTCAACCCCTTATATAAGCCTGCATTTTCTGCAGGTGGAGTGAGGTAGGAAATCGTCGCTGCATAACTGCGGCGCTTAGCAATTGTCGCCTCACTGGGATTATTCGCGGCGTAGTAGTAGAGGTTAGGAGTTGAGCCAATCAAGTTATCTGGGTAACACTCCCCAGACATACCCATCTGCTTACCGGGCATAAACTCCAGCGAACCGTGGGTGCCGAAGTGCAGTACTGCATCGGCTTTCCAGATTTGTTCTAGATAAGTGTAATAAGCGGCAAATCCGTGGTGAGGGCTTGCGGAACGGGAGAACAACAGCCGCATCGGGTCGCCTTCGTAACCAAACGTCGGTTGAACGCCGATGAAGACATTGCCGAATTGCTTGCCGTAGACGAGCAGATTTTGCCCATCACTGTTGAGATTTCCCGGTGGTGGACCCCAATTTTCTTCCAACCGCGTAGAGTAGGGTGTTAATTCCTCATACTCCGGCACTGACATCTTGTAAGCAATATTCAGTTCAGGGCTGGTGTACTGGGCTTGGGCATCGTGGATAACTTCTAGCATCAGCTTTTCTGCTGATTCTGGCAAGCCTTGAACATCGTAGCCGTTGTTGTTTAGGGCTTCCAGCAGTTTATAGATGGAACCAAACACGTCTAAATAGGCGGCTGTTCCTACATTGCCCTTATCCGGTGGGAAGCTGAAGACAGTAATTGCGACTTTCTTCTGAAGTTTCGGCTTGCGGCGCAGATTTGCCCACTTCATGGCACGTTGCGCGATCGCTTCTATCCGATCTTGGAGTGCGATCGCTTTTCCGGTTGTCCCATCTCTACCCGACAGGATAATTGGCTCAATCGCCCCATCCAACTCCGGAATCGCAATCTGCAACGCCACTTGAATCGGGTGCAGACCCAAGTCGCTATCTTCCCACTCCTGAGTGGTTTGGAACACCAATGGTAGTGCCACCATGTAGGGTCGATTCAACCGCTTTAATGATTCAATTGCCTTGGGATGGTCTTGCCGTGCTGGGCCACCGACAAGCGCAAAGCCAGTCAGGGAAACCACAGTATCCACCAGGGTTACTCCCCCTTTCCCCTCTTTCGCAAGCTGGGGATTGTCATAAAAATAGGCATCCACTGGCTTCGAGAAATCCAAACCTCCAGCAAACACAGGGATAACACGAGCGCCCATTGCTTCGAGTTCCTGCACCATTGCCACATAATGGGCATCATCACCTGTGACAAGGTGAGTGCGTTGCAGTACTAAACCGACGCAAGGTGCCAAGGGGTCTTTTAAGTCAGCCGGGATATCTTTACGGCTGTTGTACCAGTTCAGGTACTCCTTGACATCCTCAAACATGGCTGGTGCTAGGGGGTGCCAAATGCCCATATCTGGGTAAACAACTGGGTCTTTGAAGCTCAGTTGACGCCCCTTCATGGCATACTTATCGGCGAGCATCAGCAGGAAGTTCTCCAGGTTATCTGAGGAACCACCGAGCCAATACTGGAAGCTGAGCATGAAGTTGCGAGCATCCTGCGCTTTGTCCATTGGTAGGTACTTTAGGACTTTGGGCAAGGTTTGCAAGAGCTTCAGCATCCCGTCTTGGAAGGAGGAACCGGATTTCTCCTTTCGCTTCCGCATGAATTGCGCGATCGCACTCTTGGATTGACCCAGTTGCGCCATTGAGAAGCTACCTAGCTTATTTAGGCGCATCACTTGAGGCATAGAGGGGAAGACGACGGCGGCGTCAAGGCGATCTCGGTGCGGTTCGACTGCTGCCACAACCTTGTCAGCTAGGTCTTCAATAAAAATTAGTGAAGCAATAAAGATATTAGCTTGGGCAATATCTCGCTTAAAGTCCTCGTAGTTTCCCTGGTCGCGGAGTTCCTCAATTAGGTAGCCGCTGATTTCAATCGCTAAATCTGGCTGGTTTTTGTTAATTGAGTCAACAGCGGCTGATAGGGCACTCTGATACTGTGGCTCCAGCACGACATAGACCACCTTAAGCAAATGACGCCCATTCAAAGCATCCGGGGTAATGTGTCGAATGGTGGACTTGACGTGAGTGAACATGCGGTAAGGCTCCTTATGATGCGCGTTCTCTTCTCATCATCTGAGGTCACAGGAGTAAGCCACTCTTTGAGTAAGGACTCACTCTTCAAGAACTCAGTTTGTATTTGGCAACATAAGTGTTTTTACCAAAAAATGCTTACCAGATGGAGGTTTGAGCCTGTATCTGACACAATTCGATAGGATTTTTGAGAATTATCTTTACATTACTTTACAAGTATTGAAGCAATCACTTACAATTTCTAGTCAAAAAAATTAATATCGATATATTTGACAAAAAATGCAATAAGTGTTTTTGGTCTGCTATGAAGAAAAACTGAGTTACGGAGCGAGAATCCTTTCCAGACTCTTACAGAAATCGGAGTCCTCGCTCGGAGGTTGACATGCTTGTTGAACGGCTTGATCGGCTAATCATTGCGATGGAGAAGCAACAGGAAAACCACAATCGCTTAATGAGTATGCTAGAACGTCAGATGACGGTGATTGAGAGGCTACTACTGCGGTAGTCTCAGGGGAAGGTTAGTATCTTGTAATGCAAGCGACTGATATTCTAATTCTCTCGAACGGGCCAGGAGAAGTAACAACCTGGGTGCGTCCTGTTGTTAAAGCCTTGCGGCAACAGCTAGGGGATAACCGTGCTGTAGTACGTATCTCAGTTGTCCTATCACCTTGTCCAAATGCAACAGGGAAAGAAGCCGCGATCGCAAAATCTTACCCTGAAGTAGACCGAGTTCAGGGGGCAGAACATTTCTTTCGGTTCTTATTGTGGGGAAAGACTGCGGAAAATTGGGATTGGCACGAAAAGGGTGTAGTTGTCTTCTTAGGCGGCGACCAATTTTTTCCCGTAGTTATTGGCAAGCGGTTGGGCTATCGCACTGTTGTTTATGCTGAGTGGGATGCCCGTTGGCATGGTTGGATTGACCGCTTCGGCATCATGCAACCCAAGATTATTGCCCAAGCCCCGACCAAGTATGCTCACAAATTGACTGTGGTTGGAGATTTGATGGTAGATGTGGGAATTGGGAATGGGAAAGTGGAAATCAGGAATTGGGAAGATTTAGGCTCAACTCTTTCTTCCTCAGTTACTAATTCTCAATCTCCAATTGAACTAATTGGTTTGCTGCCAGGGTCGAAACCTGCAAAACTCACTCAGGGCGTACCGTTGACTTTAACGCTTGCTCAATACATCCATTCGTGCAGACCCCAAACTCGCTTTGTGATTCCTGTTGCTCCAACGTTGGATTTATCGACTCTGGCTCGTTTTGCCGACCCTCAGCAAAATCCTCTGATTCGACAGTTGGGATGGGGTGAGGCTGAACTAGTTATCCCCTCTGATGACACCAGTAACCGACCATTTCTAAAAACTCCCAGTGGCTTGTGTGTAGAACTCCGGCAAGAATATCCTGCCCACGACTTGTTATCTCAATGTTGCCTTTGTCTAACCACTGTTGGCGCTAATACGGCGGAGTTGGGTTCTCTAGGGGTACCAATGATTGTCCTACTGCCTATGCAACAACTAGATGCCATGCGTTCTTGGGATGGATTACCAGGAATTTTGGCTCGGATGCCAGGAGTTGGCTCTAGCTTTGCAAAGATAATTAACTCTATAGTTATACGGCAGGGGCGTCTATTCGCATGGCCGAATAAATGGGCACAAGCAGAGATTGTACCGGAACTGGTAGGTAAACTTGAGCCGTACTTAGTTGCACAGCTTGCCCTTGACTACTTAGCGCATCCCCAGAAGCTTGAGGAAATGCGATCGCAACTTCGTGCTGTTCGGGGTCAACCAGGGGCAGCACAAAAACTCGCTCAGCTTGTGCAGGAAGAACTTGGCTGTGTTCAGTAGTTGAACTGTCTTGGTGCTTGGGGATTGGGGTAAGAGACTTTCATCACGATCTTAAAAGCATTCTACTAAGAGAAAGTACTGATAACCGCTATCAGTGCTCGATTGCACCGCTCTCGACCAATTTCTACCTCATCATCGACCAATCACTCATGTCTATTCAAGCTAAATTTTCTAGCAGATTTATTCGATTAATGTCCCTCAGCCTGACCGTTACAACGCTGGTCTCACTAGTAGGACAGATTCCGGCTCAAGCGCAAATCACTTTTTCAGATGTACCGTCAGATTACTGGGCAGCACAATTCATTCAAGCACTCGTCGAGCGCGGTGTGATTCGAGGCTTTGCCGACGGTCGCTTTCGCCCTAATGATCCGATCACTCGCGCTCAGTTTGCCGTCTTGGTGGATCAAGCCTTCGAGCGACCGACTGTTCGCAGTGCCGTTCGTTTTCGTGATGTGCCTAGCAGCTATTGGGCCGCCAGCGCCATCCAAACCGCTTACACCGAAGGCTTTCTCAGTGGTTATCCTGGCAATGTCTTTAACCCAGCTCAGCCTATGCCCCGCGCTCAGGTTTTAGTCGCTCTGGCGAGCGGTCTACAGTTTAAGCCAGATGGAACCAATATTACCGTGACAGGTGGGTTGCGCGACTACAAGTCAATTCCTCTTTATGCCGAGGATGGCGTGGCGGCGGCGACCTTCCGCAGCCTCACCGTGAACTACCCCAACATTGATTTCCTCAATCCCAATCGCGCCGCGACCCGTGCTGAAGTCGCCGCCTCAATTTATCAGGGTCTGGTCGCGACTAGCAGTGCTCCCGCTCTAGAGTCTCCCTATATTTATAAGCCAGGGCAAGCGGGACTTAGACAGATTTCAAGCCCAAACAAAGCCCAAAGCAGCAATGTTTGCAACGTGAACCATCTACCTTAATCTTAGAATGAGCGAATGGGAATAAAACCAGCTTCTTCGACTAACTTTTGTCCTTCATCCGTTAACAGTAACTCAGCATAAGCTTCACCCGCTTGCTCATCCACTTGACCATTTTGTTTAATAATTACAAAAAGGCGACGGGTTATTGGGTATTCGCCGTTTTGTAAGGCTTCAAGATTGAGTTGATTGTGTTGCCAAGGACACTTTTTACCAGGCTCAAGCGAACCCTGATACGGCGCAACGAAGGCACTTCCAGTATGGCGACTAATTGGTAAAGACTTGACACTACACTGGTTAATTACTTCAGGAGCAGAAGCATAATAAATGCCTCCTTGATTAGGGAGTTGACCTACTTGCTTTAAAGCTTGAGTAGTAGTTGGAATCATAACAACATCGGCACCAAAATTATTGACTCCCAAAATGTTCTCTTTAAAAAACTCAGTTGTCCCACTATCAAAAGGGCGAGAGTAGGGTGTGATTTTAAGATTGGGGCCACCAATTTGACTCCAGTTGGTGATTTGACCTGTGTAAATACCTTTAATTTGCTCTAGGGTTAAACCTTCCAGCTTCAGATTGGGGTGAACCGCGATCGCAAGTCCATCAATGGCGATAGGAACCTGCTTCAGCTTAACCCCACGAGAGGCAGCAATTTCGTACTCACTATTGAGAATGGGTCGTGAAGATTGAGAAAACGACAGTTGACCGTCTAACAACATCTTGATTCCTGTTCCCGAACCCGGTGGCAGGGTGGGATGGTGAGCAGAGGACAGGTTAAATTTAGGCAATTCTTGCTTAATCTTCTTGTCTACTAAACCTCGAATTGGTGCCCAAGTTGTACTGCCACCATACAGCCATGTCCCGGAAGGAGCAGTCACGGAACTGAGGCGAGACTCATCAGGCTGTTCTGCTGATTGCGATCGCAATGGCAGGTTGATCAGGTTGATCACAGGTAACGAGGCAGCACCCCCGACAACCGCACCCAGCAAGCCAGCGAGTAACAGTACCTTGATGTTTCTCGCTGGCTTAGGAAGTGGCTTAGGAGATAGGTCGGGAGCCAGATTAGGCTCCAAAATTGTTGCTGAGCTAGGGGAACTCCCCGAAAGTCCCTGCCAAGTCAGTGGCTCAACATTAGGTCCAATGCAAATCGTTGGCAACCAAATTGCCCCTGGATAATCGGATTTGAAAGGTTCTAGACGTTTGCGGGCTTTTTGGACGGAGGCAAAAAGTGAGTTGTTACGGGTAAACTCTTTGAAAAAGTGCTTCAAAAACTCCACGGCTACGGCATCGGGCACGGGTTCCCGCATCACAATGCTCTGAGGGAGATGCAACTCAGACAGTTGGTTAGCTAACCCCAAACCATCGCAGGAATTAAAAATCGCCAACTGCAACCCTCGGCTAATCGCTTCTCTCAAAGCATCCTTAAATTGCTCAATACTTAAGCTATCTTTCTCGTTAACCTCAATCCAACCAATTTGCCCATCCTCTTGACTCTCTGTTGAACTGAGGGTGGACGCGGCTCAAACTCACCAATCTTGCGACTAGCCCATTCCCACGTTTGGTTCAAAGCCTGTGGATAGTCTTGATGGGAAGACCTGTAGATACCAGGGAGTTGCTGAATAACCACCAGCAGTCGATTTAGAGCTTTCTGTCGCTCTGGACTGGGGTCTGAGTACCGACACACCTCGTCAATTAGGTTTCGGAGTTGTTCATCCACAGCAGTTCTTCTCCCAAGCAGTGGTGTATCTTCCTTGCCTGATTGAAAGATACAAACGTTCTGATAGCTTGAGTCTAACTGACTGTGAGCCAACAAATTCACCGCTTGGTAGCTTGGACTACAGAGCATCTACTTTGAACCTTTCTGACTTTTCACGGTAAGTTCTGAAACAAGGCATTCTGAACTCCTCTTTTAACCCTTTTCTTCTCCACAAGCTATTCAAAGATGCCGTGAAAAGTCGGTCGCTTACCTACTGTCTTATCACCCTCACTTAGCTTTTTTATGAATCTGGATTAAGTGACAAGGGAATTTAATTTAATTGAATGTCAAGGGGCGTGGAAGAGCAATACCATAGCCCTGTGCATAATCCACCCGAATTGCTGTGATTTTTTCGAGGATGGCTTCATTTTCGACAAACTCAGCAATGGTTTGAAGACCCATCACATGTCCAATATGATTGATCGCTTCTACCATTGCCAAATCTGTTGGCTCATCTAGAATCTGCTTGACGAATCCCCCATCAATTTTCAGATAATCTACTGGCAGGTTTTTCAGATAAGCAAAGGAGGACATCCCACTGCCAAAATCATCCAAGGCGAAGCGGCAGCCGACTTGTTTGAGCGATCGCATAAATTGAGCAGCTTGACGCAGATTTGCGATCGCTACGGTTTCGGTAATTTCAAAGCAAATCACCTGAGGCGGCACTTGGTGTAAACTTAACTGCTCACGCACGAACTCGATGAACTGCTCGTCGCTGATACTAGCACCCGATAGGTTAATGGCATACAAACAATCACAGACATTTCCCAGCAATTCACAAGGATTGCGGTTTTCTTTATAGTGCTGTCCCAGACTGGTAAATAGCGTCCGAATTACCCAGCGATCAATGTAGTGCATGAGATTGTAGCGTTCCGCAGCAGGAATAAACGCCATCGGTGAAACCAAATTCCCCTGTTCATCAACAAGACGCAGGAGAATTTCGTAATGTGTTGCCAAGGACGACGTTTGACTACTGGGGACAATCGACTGGTAATAAAGGCGGAAACGATTCTCCTCTAGCGCTTGATTTAGCCGCGTTACCCATTGCATTTGGCTTTGTTGAATCGCCAACTCCCGATCGTCGGCTTGATAAACATGCACGCGATTACGCCCTTTGTTTTTGGCAGCATAGCAAGCGGCATCAGCTGCACTGAGCAGGCTAGTCACACTTTGAGTGTTAGCATCAATGGCAGCCACCCCAATACTGACACCAATAGTGAAGGTTTTGCCCTGCCACACGTAACGAAACTCCTGGAGTCGCTCAAGTAACTTAAAAGCCACCCGCACGGCTGCATCCAGAGGGCAATGGTTGAGCAGCAGACCAAATTCATCTCCACCCAAACGTGCTAATGTGTCGGAAGCTCGCACTTGGTTTTGAAACAGAGCCGTAACTTGGCGCAACAGTTCATCGCCAGCGATATGACCACAAGTGTCGTTGACGATTTTGAACTGATCGAGATCTAGATAACATAAGGCATGTTGTTGGTCTGAAGTCTTTGCACTAATCACGGACTGTTCTAAACAATTTTCAAATTCACGTCGGTTGAACAGTCCGGTGAGGGCATCATGACTAGCTTGCCAGGATAACTGCTGTTCGATGCGACGTGCGGCGGTTACATCCCTCAACACCAATACTGCACCAATAATCTGGTTGTCGCTAGCGCGAAGGGGGGTGGCGCAATTATCAACTGCCAATTCATGACCCTCACGGGTAATCAGGAGCGTTGGCTTATCAAGGCAAAACTGCTTACCAGAACGCATAGCGATTTCTACTGGACTTTCAGAAATCTCGCGAGTCGTTTCGTTAACTATCCTGACTATCTCAGAGAGGGGCTTTCCTTTTGCCTCCTGCTGAGGAAAGCCCGTAAGAGCAGAAGCGACTGGATTGAAATACTCGACCACGCCTTTGGCATTGATAGTAATGACTGCATCACCAATAGACTGCAAGGTTACTTGAGCCTGTTCTTTTTCTCGAAACAGTGCTGACTCAGCCACCTTGCGCTGGGTGATTTCAGTTTGCAGGGAGGCATTAGCTTGAGCTAATTGTGCAGTTCGTTCCTGGACTTTGATTTCCAGAGAGTCATGGGCACAACGCAGTTCCTCCTCGACCTTCTGGCGTTGTATGATTTCGCATTCTAGTTTTTTGTTAGCGGCTTCTAGGAGGGTTGCTTGTTGTCTGAGCAACTGTGTTTTCCTGAACAGTTCAACAAATACTGCCACCTTGGATTTCAAGATTTCTGGAGCAAAGGGTTTTAAGATGTAGTCCACCGCCCCAATGGAATAGCCTCTTTCCACATGGATGTCGTCTCGATTAAGTGCCGTGATAAAAATAATTGGGGTATGTTGCGATCGCACTCTTTGTCGAATCAACATCGCCGTCTCGAATCCATCCATTTCCGGCATCTGGACATCGAGCAAAATTACAGCAAAATCCTGATTGAGCAGACATCTTAAGGCTTCTTTTCCAGAATTCGCCTTCACCAGATTCACATCGGGACTATCCAGAAGCGCCGACAAAGCAAGTAAATTTTTCGGCTGGTCGTCTACTAAGAGGATATTAACGTTCTGTTCAGGCAACATCAACAACACGTCCAATAGCTGTTCACTTGGACAACCGCCGTTACTACTGGACGGTACGAGCTGCTGGTGTGCGGCTTGCGCGGCGGTGGCTTTCATCGAACGTTCCACATGAAAGGCTCTAGTTGTCACGTTAGAGCAGCGACGATATTTTCACATTCCCCTTGGGGTTTACTTCTACTGGCATAGCTCAGGCGACTGGCTGGTCAAAAAACCAGGGATTGAACAGAACATATCACTGAAAAGTGTTGTGTGTTGTCAAATACCCATAAGAGTAGTTATCGGTATTAAAGCAAAAGCTATTTAAAAAATATTAAAACTGTTGGTATCTCACCAAACACCTACCCAACCTCAATGCTGATTAAACTGTATGTGGCATTCTCAGGCTGAGAGAAGGATAAGGAGAAACTGATGAAAGTAGCAGTCTTCAGCACGAAAGCCTATGATCGCAGATTTTTAGAGGCGGCGAATACTGAGCACGGACACGAGTTGATATTTTTTGAACCACATCTGACTTCTGACACCGCTATCTTAGCCTCAGAATCCCCAGCCGTATGCGTATTTGTCAATGATCAACTGGATGAGAATACCTTGCAAGCTCTTGCTAATCAGGGAACTCGTTTGATTGCCTTACGCTCCGCTGGTTATAACAATGTTGATTTAACAGCCGCTTCTAAATTGGGATTGACAATTGTACGTGTTCCTGCATATTCACCCTATGCGGTTGCTGAACATACAGTTGGGCTAATTTTGACTCTCAACCGCAAAATTCATCGGGCTTACAACCGTGTGCGAGAAGGTAATTTTTCCCTAGACGGACTTTTGGGATTTGACTTGCATGGTCGCACCGTTGGTATTGTTGGTACAGGTAAAATTGGCGTTCTTGTCGGGCAGATTCTCAAAGGATTCGGCTGTCAACTACTCGCCTATGACGTGCATCAGAATCCGGAGTGCGAGGCACTGGGGGCAAAATACGTGAAGCTTCCTGAACTTTTCCAAGCCTCAGATATTGTTACTCTACACTGTCCACTGACTAAAGATACTTATCACCTGATAGACGACCAAGCTTTAGCTCAGATGAAGCAGGGTGTAATGCTGATTAACACAAGTAGGGGCGCACTAATTGATACCAAAGCCGTGACAGAGGCACTCAAATCTAGAAAAATTGGCTACCTCGGTTTAGACGTTTACGAACTAGAATCTGATTTGTTCTTTGAGGATTTGTCCGAGGATGTGATTCAGGACGATGTTTTTCAACGCCTACTGACCTTTCCTAACGTTCTCATCACAGGTCATCAAGCTTTCTTTACAGAAAACGCTCTCAAGAATATTGCTGAGACAACGCTGTCTAATATTACAGACATTGAACAAGGAAATCCTTGCCCAAACATAGTCACCCCTGAGCAGAAGATTGCTGCTTGAGTCTCGCTTCCCAATCACTCGCTAGGAACTTGTAACGGTAACAGCTAGTCATTCAAGGGAAGGCAGAAGGCAGGAGGCAGAGGGCTTTTATGTTCCTTTCAGACGGGGACTCTTGACCCTTGGCTACAATCCGTCGCCAGATGGATCATGCCATCGGCACGGGGATAAATCCATAAAAGCCTTGTGCCCTCTGCCCTCTGCCTTTCTCGGTTCAGCACGGCAGGGGCAGATTCCCTAAGACTCACCCAGTCTGGTGAAGGCGCTGTGGGTGAGATTAGGAGAGGATAGAAAACGGTGCGCGATCGCTTCTCTTTGACAAAACTGACGCACTGTTGGCATTGGGTGCCTAAACTGTCACTAATCTCCCAACCTCCTTTAACAATCTGGGCTAAGCCTTAGCCCTCGTTGCCTTGAGCTAGTTCTAATGATTCCAAAAAAAATTAATCTTCCTCCTATCGTTTACCTCCTCGTACTTGCCCTTGTTGGTGGTGGTGGCTACTGGTTATTCCTGAAAAAATCTGCTCCCTCTTTCGTCTTTGCACAAATGACACCCACACCAAAGCCAAGCCCCCAGATTATCGTGCAACCCCAGCCAGTACGGGCATTACCAGGGCAGTTAGATACGGTACCGATGTTTAACAGCAATAGCCCAGAATGGGTGAAGACTGAAGGCATTTTACTGTCTACCTTTCCCCCAACGGGAAAAGCTGTTCCGGCGGCTCATCTCAACTTTCCCTTTCAGGGACGGTTTGACCTGTTTGTTCACCACCAAACCCACACTCCCAAGGATTTGCAGACATTCTATCTAGGGGTGATTTTGCATAATCCAGGGTCACAACCCGTTACGGTAGATGTTTTGCAAGCAGCAACGTATCTAACGCAGGAAGCGCCATATATTACATTGCCACCGTATGTCGAGAATCCCCAGAATACTGCCTATGCTGGGCCAGGCGATCGCGCCGTGCATGACGTACTCCAAGGAAAACGACAAGCTGATTTTCCCGCACAAGTAGTAATTCCACCGGGACAAAGCCGGATGTTGCTAAATCATCCTACACCAGTACGGAATTTAGAAAAGCCAATCAATGGGCGATCGGTTTTGATGCGGTTGAGCAGCAGTAGTAAGGTTTATGCCGCTAGCTTGACCATGTTTGCGAAGAAAAATCCTGATGGTAGTGACAGAGCGCCTAATTTAGAAGAATGGCAAGCCTTACTGGATAAAGGCGCTTTAGCAGGACCACGCGATAAAAGCCCAAGTCCTCCTGAAGCTACCAGTGGTCAACTGATTTATGGTCGTGTTGCTGGTGTGCAGCAAGGCTCTAAGTGGCAAGCGCAATTAGTAGACCGTTCTGGCGCAAGGGATTTCACCATTCCTCAACCCGGTCAAGCGATTTCCTATGCGCTCGATACCCTACGTGCTGGTCGCTTGGGTACAGATCAAGTCCAGACGGCACGGATGCTGGTGCGATATCCAGACACCGCTTACGAAGCACATGGCAATTATGGCGTTGAATACAACCTCTCCTTGCCTCTCTACAACCCCACCAACAAACCCCAAACGGTTGCTCTCACCATTGAAACGCCGTTGAAGGAAGACAGGCTCAGCAAAGGAGGGCTACTTTTCCAAAAACCCCCTCGCGATTTCCCCTTCTTCCGGGGTACCGTGCGGCTACGTTATACCAATGACCAGGGACAAGAAAAGACACGCTATGTCCATTTGTGGCATCGAACAGGTCAAGTATTAGAGCCAATGGAAAAATTGCTGATGCCACCAGGGAGTCGTAAGGCGGTGCAGGTAGACTTTATTTATCCTCCTGATTCGACACCACCGCATGTGCTAACCGTTAAAACTCAAACTCCCTAGATTATCTGCAACTAACCCCTAACACCGCGCCAGGTATTAAACGTCATGAGGTTTCATAAAATTCAGCCACATTACCTTCCCAAATTAGGGGGGTAGATGGGTTTAAGTCAGTTGAATTCACGGATAAGTTACCCATGTGAAAAACAACGCGATCGCGTAATCCAATTTTCGCTTGATCGAGGGCTTCTTTAGCCTCATCGATTAACCTGTCAATTGATGATTCTGAGCTAGGAATTGCACTGGCTACCCCTAAGCTGATGGTTACTAAGTGACTAACTTGAGAACCAGAATTAGCGATCGCCAATGCCTTCACCTGAGAACGCATCGCTTCTGCCACCTGAACACCGCCTCTAGCTGGAGTATTTGGCAAAAGCACAGCAAATTCTTCACCGCTATAGCGAGCAACCAAATCCGCCGGACGTCTGACAACTTGGCGAATAGTACGAGCAATCTGCTTTAGGCACTCATCCCCAGCTTGAGTTCCATAGGTATTGTTGTAGGCTTTGAAAAAATCAATATCACTCAAAATTAGAGAGAGTGGTTTCCGTTCCCGTGCCGCTCGCTTCCATTCTCGATGAAGGTATTCATCAAAACAGCGACGGTTGGCAATCCCAGTCAACGTATCAACAGAGGTAAGACTCTCCAATTTCTGCTCTGCTCTCTTGAGTTGTTCCTTGAGCAGATTCTCCCGTTCCACCTGCTGTCGGAGTTCCTGCATTGCCCAGTTTGCCTGAATTAGGCGAGGGACTCTTTGGCGTAATACTGCCCAATGAATCGGTCGAGTAACATAATCAGCAGCGCCAACCTCAAAGGCTAGTTCAACGGAAGCTTGATCACCAAGATCAATAATCATTAAAATCGGAGGACAATGATCACCCAAAAGGGCTTGTAGCTTGGCACAGCAAGAAAAGCCATCTATATCGGGCATGGTGGTATCGAGTAGGACTAACTCTGGCTGTAGCTGTTGACAAGCGTTTAAACCTTGCTCCCCAGTTAAGGCTTCGGCAATCCGATATCCTTCTTTGTCAATTGCCTCACGCAGATCTACTCGCAGAGTCTTCGGATTACCGACAACGAGAATGAGGGGTAGGTTTTTCTGAAGGTCAGAATCAATCATCGTTGTCTCCGTGGATATTCTAAGTCCAGCGCTGCTTTTACGCGCTCATACTCAGCGTTGAGTTGGCTGATCAGTCGGGAGGCATCAAGAGTGCGATCGCTATACCCCATCACTTCTAGGGCTTGACATAGTTGAGCAAGGCGAACTGCTCCAAGAGAGACACTGATTGCTTTGAGGGAATGGGCGGACTTGTGTAGGGTACTTGCATCGCCTTGGGCAACTGCCTCACGCATCGCTTGTAGTTGTTGCAGTGATTCTTCTAGGTAACAATCTACTAACTGCGTCAGGAAGGCAGTATCTCCGCCTACCGTATCCTTTAAGGCTTGAAGCTTTTGGGTATCGAGTGCAGGTGGATGGATGAGGTGGTTATTCGTCTGTTGGGTAGCCTCTTCAGGCATAACCGTCACAGACATCGAAGCTACCTCTTGGATGGAAGCTTGATTTTTGAATTGCTCATAGGTGTTTAGAGCTTTGACAAGTGCCTCGATTTGGATTGGCTTGCTGATGTAGTCATTCATTCCAGCTCTCAAACAGGTTTCGCGATCGCCTCGCAGAGAATTGGCAGTCATCGCGATAATCCAAGGTCGGTCGAGAGGTGACCATTCCTGGCAGATTTGATGAGTTGCTTCCAACCCATCCATTTCCGGCATCTGTACGTCCATAAAGACGACATCATAAGCTTGGCGACGCAGCGCTTCTAGTACTTCTTTTCCATCATTAGCCACATCAGCGTGATAGCCTAACCTCTTTAACAGATGCAGCGCAACTTTTTGATTTACAGCAACATCCTCTGCCAACAAAATCTTTAATGGCAGCCGTTGAGCGAGTTGTGGGTCAAAGGAGGAGGACAAGGGTTGAGTGGGGTGAGAAGAGGGCTTTTGGCAACTAAAGCTCTGAGTGAATACCTCATCAAGCAGAGATAACTTAACAGGCTTACTTACAGAAGCAGCAAAATCCCCCTTTGTTCCGGATTCTTCTTGTGTAAGTCTGCTGATAGCATTCAGCCTTACCAAGGGAAGTCTTTGACGTTGGGGTAAGGGATGGGTTAGTGCTGCTAAATCTAAGCTACCTATAGTATCAGCATGATGTAAGCAAAGCACTTTGTAATATTCTACGGCGGCTTGGCTACGGCGAATGTCTTGTTTTAGCTTTTGGTTGTTCATTACCACTTATAGGGTAAGTTCCTGTTCTCTCTAGAATCAGATGAATTGCCAATGCTAGCATTTGAGCAATTACTAGCTTCCCCTACGAGTCAAGATAAGAGATTATCCATTAGAGATTTAAGGTTGAAGTTTCCCTTGCCCAAGCTTCAATAGCTATTTAAATAAAATTTAATAATTATTTATGCTCTACAACTGAAATAAGATACTACCTTTGTTCCAATTCCTTGACTCAAATGATTTCAAGTGTAGAAAACAAAAGTGAATATTTTGTGAATTTCCTACGATATTAAGTAGGAAGGCATAAATACAGAAATGGTATGAGTGGCAGTAATTTGCTCTTGAGTATCGCGATCGCATAGAGCAACAATTCTTGCTTGCTGCTTCGGCGCTAACTGATTGTAGACTTCCATAATCTCTACATAGGTGTAATCAATAATTAGAGCGTGCATCTCACCGACTGTCTGCACAGATAGCATTGCCGCTTTTAATTTTGCGATCGCTTCACTATCAGTCATCTCTTCCAAAATGTTCTCTGTCTACCAATATCTACAAAACCCGTACTAAATTTAAAGGCATTACAAGAAATTAATCAGCTTATCAACTTGCTAATAGACCGACTGGGAGTTAGATTCAGCCAACTGTGCTGTAACCTGACAAATTAAAGGTATCGTAATTATAAACGTTGTTCCAGTTCCCACTTCACTTTCCACTGCAATTTGTCCATTGTGGATGTCTACACATTTTTTGACAATCGCGAGTCCTAGTCCTGTTCCAGAGATAGTACCAACATTACTACTACGATGGAAAGCCTCGAACAATTGATCTTGATCTTTTAGGGGAATACCAATCCCTTGATCTCGAATACGGAAGATTGTAACATCCTGTTTGCATTCGAGTTCAAGCTGAACATTTCCCCCATGGGGAGAGTATTTGATTGCATTTGACAGCAAATTAGTCAGGAATTGCCGCAGCAGCTTTTCATCAAGGCAAGCTTTGATGCTTGAAGTCTGGCACAGGAAGCTGATGTTGTGCTGAGTGCTGGCAGTAAGCTGTAATTCTTCTACCAGTTGATAGCAAAATTCCACTAATTCTAGAGGTACTGGATTGAAGTCCAATTTCCCCGCCTCAGCTTTGCTAATGATCAACACATCATTAACTAGCTGTGTCAGATGGTGAACTGAGTTCTCAATCCGTTTGAAATGACGCTGCCTTTTCTCTTGGTCCCATTTATGACTGTAGTTTTCAAGTAATTCTGTAGAAGAGAGGATAGTTGCAAGAGGAGTGCGATACTCATGGGAAACCACTGAGATAATATTAGATTTGAGATCACTGAGTTCTTTTTCTTTCATCAAAGCGTTACGGAGTTCTTCTTCCAAACGCTGACGCTCAGTAATTTCACTTTGTAGGCAGCGATTTTTGTCCCTCAATTCTTCAGTTTGCTCTTCGACTCGGTGTTCTAGTTCTTCATTCAGTCGTTGCAACTGCTCTTCGCTCTGGCGCAGTTGCTTCAATGTATTTGATCGCTCGATCGCATAACCAATGGCACGGACTAACAAGTTACTATCAATTTTCCCTTTAACTAAATAGTCTTGTGCGCCCTGCCGTACAGCGTCTAGTGCTGTAACTCGATCATTAAGACCTGTCAGCACCACAATTGGCAGATCGGGTGCCGTTTCATGGGTTTGTACAACGGTCGCCAATCCTTGTTTGTCCGGTAGTGACAGATCTAATAAAATTACATCAAAGTGGTTTTCCCTCAAGGTTTGAAGCGCTTCTTTCAGCTTTTCAACATGCACGAGTGACCACTGAGTCTCGTCAGCTTCCTCAAGAAATTCGCTGAGTAAGTCAGCATCAGCAGGGTTATCTTCTACCAGAAGAATTTTGATAGTAGCACTGTCCATATCTCTTACTCCGAGGGCAGTTTAACTACGGCTAGCCAAAACATCTCAATCAGCTTCACGACAGAAATAAACTGCTCTAAGTCAATTGGTTTGGTAACGTAGCAGTTTGCATTCAGTTCGTAGGTTTTAAGAATATCTCGCTCAGCCGCTGAAGTGGTGAGAACCACAACCGGAATTAGTTTAAGCTGGGGGTCAACCTTGATTTCTGCAAGAACCTGACGACCATCCTTTTTCGGCAGGTTGAGGTCAAGCAAAATCAGATCCGGACGCGGTGCATCGCTATACTTTCCTTGCCGACGCAGAAAGGCGAGAGCTTCTACGCCATCTTCAACCCAGTGCAAGTTATTGAGTACCTTGCCATCACCGAGAGCTTCTACAGTTAAATCGGCATCACTGGGAGAGTCTTCTACAAGAAGAATCTCAACGGCTCTAATTGGAGTGTTAAAATTCATGGAGATTTATTGCCTTGATCGTAGGATAGTAAAGTAAAAGGCTGTGCCTACTCCTGACGTTGACTCTACCCAGATACGTCCTCCATGACGCTCCACAATCTTTTTACAAACTGCCAGACCAATACCCGTGCCGGGATACTCGCTCTTGCTATGTAGGCGCTGGAAAATCGTGAAGATACGCTCGAAGTATTCTGACTCAATGCCGATGCCGTTATCACGAACACAGAACACCCATTCGTGTTCCTGTTCCTTAGCCGAGACATACACATGGGGTAACTCCTCTCGGCGAAACTTCATACCATTGGCGATAAGATTCTGGAGCAACTGAATCAGTTGAATGTCATCCCCCATCACACTCGGTAACGGATCGTGAGTGACTGAAGCCTGATTCTCAGCGATCGCAACCTTTAGATTATCCAAAACCTGACTCAGCACCAACTCACAGTCCGTCAGCACCAAAGGTTTACCGTGCGTTCCCACACGAGAAAACGCAAGTAGGTCGTTGATCAACTGCTGCATCCGAGTCGCTCCCTCTGTGATATAGCCGAGGTACTTATCGGCTTTAGCATCAAGGTTACCCTGGTATTTACGGGTGATGAGTTGTGCATAGCTATTGACTGCTCGCAGTGGTTCTTGCAAATCATGGGAAGCCACGTAGGCAAACTGCTCTAATTCTTTATTAGAACGCAACAAATTGGTGTTGGCTTCTTCCAGTTCAGTGGTTCGTTCCTGTACTCTTGCTTCTAGCTCGTCATTGAGTTGTTTTAATGACGCTTCCGCTTGCTTGCGCTCAATAGTCTCTTGCTGGATTGCGCTGGACACCAGATAAAGGGAAAACAGGGTCAGAACGATGCCCAGTAAAAATATTAGCTGTCCTTTACGGATTGTTGATTCTCTAGTCGTTAACCAATTTTTTAATTGCTCATTTTCTTCCCCTTGCATTTGCTGGATCAGGTTTCTAATCTGATCCATGAGTTGTTGCCCGCGATTGCTTGAAACCAGTGACATAGCCGTGTCAACTTGCTGATTCTTCCTCAACTCAATTGTCAGTTGCAGTTCAGCCAATTTTTGGGCAATTAGACCTTTAAGAGTTGTCAACTGTTGCTGTTGCTTAGGGTCAGCGAGTATGGCCGTTTTTAGTTGTTCAATTTGCGGATCGATTGACTTTATCGCGAGGTGATAAGGCTTTAAGTAAGACTCTTGCCCTGTGAGCAAGTAACCTCGTTGCCCTGTTTCAGCATCCTTGACGCTTGAGAAGACAGCTTCTAGCTTCTGGAGAGTTAGCCGACTTTGAGCCACCCGTTCAGTTGTTTCTTTTTGCTTGATAAAGCTCCAGTAGGAGAGAATGTTGAGCGTTACCAAAATCACAGATGCGAGTCCTAGCAGGAGTCTAGTCTTGCTTTCAATCGCCAAGGTCTTTGATTTATAGCTCAAGGGTAGTGACTTGAGGCAAAAATTAAACTTCATGGCTTCCTTGCCTCTCCTGGGGGATAGAAAAATAAAAGGTTGTGCCTTCTCCTAGCGTTGATTCCACCCAAATTTGCCCCCCGTGACGTTCTACGATTTTTTTACAAACTGCCAGACCAATTCCGGTGCCGGGATATTCAGTACGCGAATGTAGACGTTGAAAGATCGTGAAGATGCGCTCAAAGAACTCACTCTCCATACCGATACCGTTATCGCGGACTTCAAAAACCCATTCCTTTTGCTTTTGCTCGGTCGAGATATGCACTCGTGGTGGCTTGTCTTGGCAAAACTTAATGCCATTGCCGATGAGATTTTGGAACAACTGGATCAGTTGAATTTCATCCCCTATCACAGTTGGCAGGGGGTCATGAGTGACTACGGCTTGACTTTCGGCGATCGCAACTTTTAAATCAGCCAAAACCTGGCTCAGTATCACCTCAGTGCTGACGATGAGACCGCTAATCTCGCCTACACCGTCTGTCCAAGGACGAAGCTCCCACTTGACCCATTGCTGTTCGCATGCTATGACATATAGGCGTTCTCGCCGCTGAGACGGTGCAATAGTCCACGCCAGCCAGCGATATGACTGATCTTTACAACGGTAGCGATTCTCGAAGTGAACGGCTGGGGTGCCAAGTTCTTGTCTTTCCAACTCAGCAAGGGTTGCCGTTTGGTCGTCAGGATGAACCAAACTAATGAACGGCGTTGCTAAGAGTTCCTCAGTTGTATAGCCCATTATTTTTTCAAATGCTGGGTTGACACGCTTGAAGTAGCCATCCCTTCCAGTGATACCAAGCAAATCTGGGGAGAGGTTGAATAAGCCCTCAAGCCCAAATTCGGCTGGCGGTTGCTCGTCAAGTTCTAATTGAGCTGTCTTGCGGCTAACTTGTTTGTGTTGCTCAGGATTGACTATCAAAATCCTTCACCAATGACGCTGTAGCATCCCGCTCTCAAGAGCGAGAAGTTGCTGTTTCATTGGTACCACTTATATAAAAGACATTGTGATGAGGAAACCACGGAATTATTAAAGGGATTGGGGAATTAGTATCCGTGAAATTACTGGGATATCGCAGTTAGCCTTGTCAAGGTGTTAGGTGGTAGGGTGAAAGGCAAGTTTTGGAGTTAGAATTTCCCAGAAGTCCCAATAGTTTCCAAGTCTTGACCGAGATTTTCCCCTAAAACTTATAGCAATCAGCAGTCAGCTTTCAGCGGTCAGCTTTGGATAAAATCGCCTCTAGCTAAGGAATGCTCTTCTCCCGTTAATGTCCTAACATTCGTGGCTACTGCTCTACTACCTAAAAACCTTGACAAAAGTACTGGATTACACCCCATTGCCCATTCGTTAACCACTGAGGGTCTTCATGGTTTAGTGCCTCTACTTGCTCTAACTGAAGACCAACAACAATTTCAGACTTAAGGGTGCGTAGAGTAACAAATGGAGCTGGGAAATAGCACACAATGTCGTGAAAGGAAGTTGTAAACGTCCATTGGCGATCGCCTAAACATCGACGATAATTAGCATCACCTTTGACAAAAATCAAGCAGGATTGGGCTAAATCGCGGTGCAACTCTTCAGGCATTTCCCAGAAGCTTAAAGGTGCTGTCCAAAAAGGATGTTCACAGCATTGCAAACGACCCTGAGCAATATGCTCTTGTAAGCGATGCGCTAGTGACTGAACCTCACTGTCACGATCAGCCGCTAGAACCTCTAAGGTATAGTGGACATCCTTAACCATCGCATCAGAGACAAAGAGTGGTTGAGCCTTCAAGTGCAGGTAAATTGTCCCTGCAGCCCCAGTATTTAGTAGGAAGTCTGCCAAACATAGGTCACAAAATAGTTCAAAACCAGCATTGTCAACAATAAAATCAAGGCGTACTCCATTAAAACTGGCAACTCGCTCAGCAAGTATTGCTGTATCGTCCACTAAAATATTTGCCTGTTCTCGATATGTCTCGATTTGGCTGCGTTCATGCTCTCCAGCATCAGTCGGAAAGAGGCTCAAGTCAATGCGGTTACCCCAGAGGGCAAAATAGAGTAGAGTAATCAACTCTGTTTGGTTCGATCCAGCCTCCCTATCCAACTTACTCTTGATAAACGTGTTGATTTGGGAACTCATATCTCGGATGGAGTGCATCACTTTCTCCAAGCTGCCGCGTTTTTGGGGTTCAAACGGATCGATGCCCTGCCACTCTCCCGGAAGAAAGTACTGAGTAGCTTCTAAGATGCGACGGTAAAGATATACTTCGGCAAAGTACCACGGAATATCAATCCAACGCCTTCCCTCAAAGGGTTCTAAATACGTTGCCCAGGCAGCTAAATCTTGTCCTTGGTCATCTTGAAGCGATCGCACAATTCCATAAGGTAACTCTTGAATTAGCCTTTCCAACTTCTGTGTAATAGTTAGAGGGAAGTTGTTTTCCTCTAGCACCCGTCGGACAATCGCTGGTAAACGCTGGGTAAGCGTCAAGTGGGCGAAAGAACCTTCCTCCGACATCCAGAGTGGTGGAGGAATTAGTAATCGCGGCTGCCGAACTTGAGATGCGAAAAAATTTTCCTGTTCCACCACGATTTCTAAATATGACTATCGAGTCTAGATTTTACTTCGATTAAGATTAAATAATAATTCCAATACTCAGAGGTGTTCCCTTGCCTCGATGCCTGGGAAACCTAAGAGTAGTGTCTTACGCGAGCAGGCTAGCCGCTCAAGAGTTTATGTTATGGAAAATACAACTGATCAGGATTTGTGTGCTGTCCGTAGTAACTTCTGCAACTTAGCTGAGCTGTTTTGTAATGCCATCTGTACAGGTCAGATAACGTATAGAGAGTGGTATGACTTGATGACAGCGCCGTTTAACGAGTCATTTAGCATTGATGATGAAGATTTAATTACTCGCCTGATTTATGCTGTGCGACAAGGACGAGTAAAGATAATTGAGTAATCTGCTTGTTTCTATAGCGAGTAAATTTGAGTGATCAAATATTAATTTCGTAGTTTTTGGTCTTTACTCTTCACCCTCTTCAAAATTTACTACCTCGTAAATTTCACTCAATTGGATTTGGAATTTAATCGAAGTTAGTTCTAGAACTGCCTCTTCAGATTCATGGTCAGTTAATAACCATTTCCCTTCAGGGGTTTTGGTATGTTGCATGACATGATGTCGATGCTGGTCAACTAAAATATATTCCTTAAACTCAGGTATCGACCGATAGTAAAGAAACTTATCTCCTTGGTCGTAGTTTTTAGTTGATTTGGATAATAGTTCAACAATCAACAAGGGATTCATTACAGTAGTTGTGCCTATTCCTGTATAGATGGGTTCTTCCTGGATTAGCATCACGTCGGGATAAGTGTACTGACGATAACGCGGTATCCACAACCGCACATCACCGATATAGATGTCGTAACCTTGCCCTCTCAGAGCAAACTTCAAGTTGGCATAAAAATTTCCAGCAATTTTATTGTGATTTGTTGTTCCGCCAGCCATTGGTACGATTTCCCCATCACGATATTCACTTTTATAGTCAGCCGCCTCTTCTAGTTCTAAATATTCTTCAGGACTGTAATGGCGTGGTTTTGTTTGTACTTGCATATTAATCTCTTGAATTTATTCAATAAACCGTATTGCGATCGCATTTTCTCTACACAATGCCTTAGTGTTAGTAAGGAGTGTCGGCATTAGCCTAGCAGCGAGTTAGGGGAATGGCTTCACACTAAATCTACTAACTTTTTCTCTTATGCCAATAGTTCCTTAACTGCCACACTAAAACCTTGTAGAACAGTTTGAGTGCTAACCACATCACCGGGATTAAATACTAACCAGCGTTGTTGAGTGTTAATCAAGACTAACTGGCTTTCAGGGAACAACAGCCAGACTTCTTGACAACCGGATTGTAAATATTCTCTAGCTTTAGCAAACAATTATTCAGCACTGTCTTCCGGGGATGCTACTTCTGCAACGAGTAGAAAACTCTGAGGCAGTACGGTAAAATCGCCGAATTGCGCGACGAGTTCTGGTGTGAGGTAGGAAACATCGGGACGACGCGATCGCCCAACAGTACGACAAGCTGCTTCGGTGTAAACGTCTCCCCTTTGACTGCTGTCATCTTTGTAATTTCCCCAATATCGAGCAAGTCTAGCTTGAACCCGACTGTGCTTTGCTGTCATTCCTGGTTTCTCGATCAGTTGTCCATCCACCCACTCCGTATTATCAGGTGGATGAAGCATATAGTCTTCCAGCGATAGGATTTCTGATGGATCTGAAACAATAGAAGTTACCATTGCCACTTATTCTCCCTTGCAGCACTTACTTCCATTATCGGGACATCAGGAATTTTCTGAAGGTAGGAAATCGCCCTTTATTCCATTGTTAGCTCTCAACTGCCCCCAGCGTTTTCAACATAGCTACTTGAGCTTGAGTTAATCCTGTAATTCCTGTAATATTCATACCTTCATAAGGGCGATCGGCTCTTAGAGTTTTTAAGCATTCACCTGTTTTGACATTCCAAATCTTAACGGTCTCATCTTGACTTCCACTTACTAAAGTTTGACCATCGGAACTAAAAGCAACTGCCCAGACTTTATCTGTATGTCCTTGCAGAGTTTTCAGGCATTGCCCCGTGCTGACTTGCCACAAACCGACCCTTGAGTCATCACTTCCACCCGCTAATATTTGACCATCAGGACTGATTACAGGGGACTCTCCCCAACTGGTTTGTCTTTGCAGAGTTTTTAGGCATTGCCCAGTGCTGACTTCCCATAACCTCACTGTTTGGTCATTACTGCTACTAGCAAGGGTTTGACCATCCGGACTGAAGGCAACACACTCTACCCAATCGTTATGACCTTGTAGAGCGTTCAAGCATTGCCCTGTACTAACCTCCCACAGCCGCACCGTTCCGTCACGACTACCACTAGCAAGTAGTTGACTATCACGACTAAAGGCAACACAGCGCACCTCACTGTGATGACCTTGCAAAACCCGCAGACATTGCCCTGTGCTAACCTCCCACAGCTTCACTGTTTGGTCACCACTGCCACTAGCCAACGTTTTTCCGTCAGGACTGAAGGCAACGCACTGTACCCACCAACTGCCATGACCTTGCAAAACATGGAGACAATGACCCGTAGTGACTTCCCACAACCGCACTGTATTATCACCACTGCTAGCTAGGGTTTGACTATTCGGACTAAAGGCAACGGAAGTTACCGCCTTGCTATGACCCTGTAGAGTTTTCCAGCATTGCCCAGTGTTAGCCTCCCACAGCCGCACTGCTTTGTCACCACTGCCACTAGCAAGCCATTGGCTATCACAGCTAAAGGCAACCGACCCGATGTTATTCGCGTGACCCTGCAAAATACGGAGACCTTGCCCAGTGTTGATCTCCCACAGCCTTACTGTTTGGTCATCACTGCCACTAGCCAAAGTTTGACCATCAGGACTGAAAGCAACCGACCACACCCTATCAGTATGACCCTGCAAAATACGGAGACACTGCCCAGTGCTGACCTCCCACAGCTTCACTGTTTGGTCATAATTGCCACTGGCTAAGATTCGACCGTCGGGACTAAAGGCAATTGTCCTTGTGCCATTAGTATCTTCCTGTAGAGTTTTCAAACAATGACCCGTGCTAACTTCCCACAGCTTCACTGTTTGATCAGCACTACCACTAGCCAAAGTTTGACCATTGGGACTGAATGCCACCGACCGCACCCTATCAGTATGACCCTGCAAAATACGGAGACACTGCCCAGTGCTGACCTCCCACAGCCTCACAGTTAGGTCATTACTGCCACTAGCTAGGGTTTGACCATCAGGACTGAAAGCAACTGACCATACCCTATCAGTATGACCCTGCAAAATACGGAGACACTGCCCAGTGCTGACCTCCCACAGCCTCACAGTTAGGTCACTACTGCCACTAGCTAGGGTTTGACCATCGGGACTGAAAGCCACCGACGATACCCAACCGGTATGCCCTGGCAAAATTCGCACACACTGTCCAGTGATAACCTCCCACAGCTTCACCGTTGAGTCACTACTGCCAGTAACGGCAAGCAGCTTACCATCTGAACTAAAAGCAATTGATGCTACCCAATTGGTATGTCCCTGAAAACTTATCAGTTGCTGACCATCCACAACTTGCCAAATGCGAACTTGACCAACTACATCACCTGTGGCTAAAAGTTTTCCATCTGGGCTAAATGCTACTGATACAATTCTGTCGAAGGCTTGAGTAAAAACCGATTTGGCTAAGTCTGAGTAAGCAAAATTCACACGTTGCAAAGTCATACCTTGTAGGTAAGCTTGCCAAACTTTCAAGTTAGAAAAGTCATAGCCACTTAAATCTGTTTGGAGATAGCAAAGCAGATTGAGAATATTTCCAGCTGCGTACCCTGGTTGACGAGAAGATTGCTCTCGTAATATTGAAAGCATTTGTTGTAGGGACGCACAATCGTGCCTCTCTACCGTAGACTTATCCGCAATGGGTTTAAGAATCAGGCGAACTTGACTTTCTCTGATGTAATCTTTCGCTGTCGCTTTTATTAGAGCATAGCGATTAACAACTTCAACTTTTCCTATTTTAATCTCATCACAGATCTGTTCAATCAATCGGTCAGTTAGATACTCCATCACCACAGGTTGCAGTGTGAAGAGGGTGCCACTTTTCTCGATTAAAGAGCGCCTTACCAAGGATTGCACTGCATCAATCAACTTTGGCGGTGATTTCAGCGATACAATATCCTCCCGCAATTCTAAAACTGAGACGGGTTCTCGATTAATCGCCAACCAGTACATCACTTCTTGCTCTAAATCTGACAAACGATTCAATTGCTGGTCTAATAAATCACGAACTCGACCAAATATTACTGAGCCATTGGCTAAAAAATTTTGAATATTGCCATCAAATACTTCTTTAATTGTTGTCGCAATAATCTTTAATGCTAGAGGATTGCCTTTATAGAAGTCGATTAACTTTTTTTGTTCATCATCTGAGCCAGAAAGACCTTTAGCTTGAAAAATCTCTTCCCCTTCAACCGCTTTCAATCCTGGCATTTGGTAAGAACGGACAGTATGGGTTTCTCCTTCCGAAGTGGCAATTTCTCCAGGTTTCTCTCGACTTGTTAATATTAAGCAGCTTTGATGGTTTGTTTCTCCAATGCGTTGAATTAGTTTGCCATACTGCTCACAACCTTCTCGATATTGTCCAGCATCATTATCTCCTTGCAAAATTGACTCAGCATTATCAAGAATTAAGAGACAACGTGATGAACGGAGATAATCAATTAGTCGTGAAATTCTTGCTCCAGTGTCTTCTGGTAAATTAGTTTCCTGCTGGTTAGACAGAAATTTGATAATATCTGCCAGGATATCTTGTATGAGTGGAGCATTCGTCAGGCTGCGCCAGATAACATAATCGAAATTGTCCTGAATTTTTTGTGCCAGTTTGATAGATAGGGACGTTTTGCCAATGCCTCCCATTCCTAATAAGGCGACTAATCGGCAGCGATCGCATATAACCCACTGCTCTAATGTATTGAGTTCTTCAGTACGCCCGTAGAAGACAGATACCTCAACCGCTTCTCCCCAATCTTGACGGCACTTTGCAGCTACTGAAGTCTGTAACTCAGGTGGCATGACTTGCAGATTGCCAGGAAAAGAGGGTATTTCTAGATTTGGCTGAGTTGGACGTGATGGTACTACTAGTTCAATCTTTGAGAGCTTCTCGCGTCGCTTTTCTACATAATCTAGGACTTGTACTGAGCCTGCAATAATGCCGATTATGCCGCCAACAACGGTAAGAAATGCGATCGCGTCCATGTTCTAACTTCAGGGACTAGAGGATTAGACAGCATCCTAGCACTTCCTAAATCTAGCGACAGTAACCTTTTTCAAGACTTATTTTGTGAATCTGTAGGGGTTCTTCACCCCGTCAGTTGCGCCTCTCCTTGTCGCATTATTTTAAGTAATTCATATTACTGGGACGAATTCCTAACAATCTCAAAGCTAAAAAACTAAAAAGCTAATTCAATAAAAATCGGTTATTCCTCAAATCGCTCTACTCTGAGCAAAAATCCTGGTAAGACAGATTCGCCAGAGAGTTCTGTTGGCAGTAGGCAAGTTTCTTTGGGTTGTCCTTGCCGATAAATTTCTACCTGCTGTTCCTGCGGGTTAAACATCCAACCTAACCTGACACCGCTATTCAAATACTCCTGCATCTTTGCTTGCAGCATTGCCAGATCATCTGTGCGCGATCGCAGTTCCATCACAAAATCAGGCGCAATGGGGGGAAACTTCTGGCGTTGTTCTGGGGTTAGTGCTATCCAGCGTGACAACTCTACCCAGGCAGCATCCGGAGAGCGATTGCCCCCACCCGGCAGCTTAAACAGTGTCGATGAACTAAATACTTTACCTAGCTTGGATTGGCGGTTCCAGATTGTTAAATCTGTTCCTAACTCTATTTCACTACTACCGCTTTCTCCACCAACGGGCGGCATAATAATCAATGCTCCCTGTGGATTGCGTTCCAAAGAAATCTCTGGATTGTTGATACAGATTTGATAGAACTGCTCATCAGTCAAATTAACCTGATGTAGATTAAACACCAGCGGCAAAGTCAGCGAAGTCATATAGCAATCCTATTACCATTAGGACTGAACGTAACGGCACCTAAACGCTCAAATGCCTCATTATAAATGCAGTGAACGAGGTCAGATTGATACTCTTACTCCATAAAAGTCGTGGGCAAAGAGCGAAGGCATTCCTTCTGCCTTCTGCCCTTTGCCTTTTTTGGTCAGTAGAGTTGACACGCTCTAATATCGCGCCTTGCAAGTAAGCTTGCTTTCATTGCGTAGTGAGTAACCCTACAACACGCCCTTAGAACTAGGGATCATACTAGCGCGACGGGGATCGATTTCCACTGCCATCCGGACTGCCCGTGCAAAGGCTTTGAACGTTGCTTCAATGATGTGGTGCGAGTTGATTCCATCAAGTTGGCGGATGTGCAGCGTCATCTGGCTATGATTCACCAACGCCACAAAGAACTCTCGCACAAGTTGCGTGTCGTATGTACCAACACGCTGCGTCGGAATTTCTAAGCCATAGCTTAGGTGAGGACGTCCGGAGAAGTCGAGGGTTACCTGTACTAAAGCTTCATCCAGAGGTGCAAAGAAATGACCAAAGCGGACGATTCCTTTGCGATCGCCTAATGCTTTCCCCAAAGCCATCCCCAATGTGATCCCTACATCTTCATTGGTATGGTGATCATCAATTTCCAAGTCTCCCTTCGCCTGCACGTCTAAATCAATTAGCCCATGAGATGAAATCTGATGCAGCATATGGTCTAAAAATGGGATGCCAGTGGCGGCGGTGCAACTACCCACACCATCTAAATTTAGAGACACTTGCACATCCGTTTCGCCAGTGGTGCGGCTGACTGTCGCCGTCCGCGTGGGGAACCGAGTATCGTGGTTCTGGGTGTTAGAAATAGTCCGATCCAAAGGAATCCCGTTACGGTTATCGCTTATCTGCATAGAATCTGCTTAATCAATTAAGAGCGAATAAATTGTGAGAAATGCTACCAAGTTTGAAGGGCAGCCGCTTACCTTTTGCCTTTCCCTACATCCCCATTATTTCGTAACCAGCATCCACATATAAAACCTGACCTGTAATACCGCTTGCTAAATCACTACATAAAAATGCAGCAGCATTGCCGACTTCTAGCTGGGTAACAGTACGCCGCAGTGGGGCAACTTCTTCCACATGATGAATCATATCCAGGATGCCGCCAACGGCTGAGGATGCCAAAGTCCGAATTGGGCCTGCTGAGATCGCGTTTACTCGAATGTTATTGGGTCCCAATTCAGAAGCAAGGTAACGGACACTCATTTCTAGCCCCGCCTTGGCAATTCCCATCACGTTGTAATTAGGAATTACCTTCACACCTCCCAAATAAGTCAGGGTGACAATACTGCCGCCTTCAGTCATCAAGGGTTTCGCTGCACCAGCTAGTTGCGTCAGCGAGTAGGTACTGATTTCCATGGCTTGGGTAAAGCCTGCCCTTGAGGTTTTGCTAAAATCTCCTGTTAAATCGTCTTTACTGGCGAAGGCAAGACAGTGAATTAGGATGTCCAGTTTGCCCCAGTTACTCGCGATCGCCTTGAACGTCTCTTCAATTTGGGCATCGTCTTGGACATTGCAAGGTAAGAAAATACTGGGTTCGAGAGGTTCTACCAGTTCTTTGACTTTTTTCTCAAAGCGACCCTTGTCATCCGGTAAATAAGTAATACCAAGATTTGCTCCCGCCTTGTGTAGCTGCTGGGCAATTCCCCAAGCAATTGAGCGGTTATTTGCGATCCCGGTAACAAGTGCGTTTTTTCCAGTTAAATTAAGCATAATATTCTATCTTAAAGGCAGTTGGATGGTTACTTGAAGGGTAATTTTCAAGGGTGATAGTCGCATTTGCGCTTGCTCTACCTGGTATGATCGCCGTCTAGCTAGACAAAGGTCTAACCAACCGGGAAATCATGTAATACATCCTGACCCTCAAAAGGTCGGTTTTTACTTGCAGGGTTAAGTTTTTACTGACACCAAAACAAATTATGTATCAATTTGTACAAAAAACAATCAAGGAGTCAGATTAAGTATTCTTGGATACATTCAGGAATTTTTGAGAGCCAGGTTATAAGTCTCAAGCTTTACCGGAATTGATTTAACACATTAAGTTGCCAGGGGGTTGGCAAGCGAGCAAAAGATATGGTCGTAACGCAGGATAGACCGCTAGCAAATGTGTTCCGTCAGATGGGTGGTGGAGCATTTCCACCAGTTGTCGAAACCTTTGAGCGGGGCAAGACAATTTTCTTCCCCGGAGACCCAGCGGAACGAGTCTACTTTTTAATGAAGGGGGCTGTAAAGCTCTCTAGAGTTTATGAGGCAGGGGAAGAAATCACCGTAGCCCTGTTACGAGAGAATAGTGTTTTTGGTGTCCTGTCGCTGATTACGGGTCACCGTTCTGATCGGTTTTACCACGCCGTTGCCTTTACACCCGTAGAACTGCTTTCTGCTCCAATTGACCAGGTAGAGCAATCGCTCAAGGACAACTCAGATCTGTCAATGTTGATGCTTCGAGGATTATCGTCTCGGATTTTACAAACCGAAATGATGATTGAGACGCTAGCTCACCGGGATATGGGTTCTCGATTAGTCAGCTTTTTGTTGATTCTGTGTCGTGACTTTGGGGTACCAACAGCTGAGGGGATCACAATTGATCTGAAGCTTTCCCATCAAGCGATCGCAGAAGCCATTGGCTCAACTCGTGTCACAGTTACTCGTTTACTGGGAGACCTTCGCTCAGAAAAAATGATTTCCATTCACAAGAAAAAAATTACTGTTCACAATCCAGTGGCTTTGAGTCAGCAGTTTACGTGAACAAAATCTTAAAGAGCCGGTTCACTGACTAAACTAGTTCAAGAAGGCAGAAGGAAGGGGGCAGAAGGCAAAAGGTCGAAAGGCTTATACGTCTCAGTTTTGGCTCTGTTGTTAACTGGTCACTTATTTGAGCCATGCTGCACTAGGAATAAAGACTTAGGTCTTTATCCTGCGTTGTCCACAATACCAGACGAGTTGAGAGTTGGCTGTAAACGCTAATTGACAGACGACACGGCTTTTTTCACAAAAGAAGACATAACGCCCCACAAGCATAAGATAGGCTGTATCTGGACAGATTAAGCGGAAGCGATGACCAGCGGCTACATCCTGATCGTGGCAATTTTAGTATTAGGGGGCGTGATCGCAACCTTGGGCGATCGCATTGGTACGCGAGTTGGTAAGGCGCGGCTAAGTTTATTCAATCTACGTCCTCGCAAAACGGCTACTGTTGTTACCATCATCACTGGCAGCCTGATTTCTGCCTCAACGCTGGGGATCTTATTTGCGACAAGCGACTCACTCCGCAAAGGGATTTTTGAACTTGACAATATTCAAAAAAGACTGAGAATCGCTAGGGGTGAAATTGACATAATTAATGCTCAGAAAAGCCAGGTTGAAAGCGAGTTAGTTAAAACTAGAACCCAGCAAGCTGAGGTTCAGCAGCGCCTTGATGTCACTAATCGAAATTTCCAGCAAGCCCGGACACAACTGAAGAATGTTTCTCAACAAGCTGCCACTCTGCGTTCAGAAATTAAATCTCTCCTTGCAGAACGCCAGCAACTACTCCAGCAGAAGAATCAACTGACTCAGCAAATTACTCAACTAAATCAGCAAATTACTCAACTCAAGGAGCAAACGACTCAACTACAGACCCAAGTTACTCAATTAAAAGCACAAGTAGCACAACGTGACGAAGAACTAGTCAGGCGAGGCAGAACCATTAATGAACGTAATCAGGAACTTGCCAAACAAGACCAAGCCATTGCCGAACTAGATGAGCGAATTGCCCTGCGCGATCAGGTTATCGCTCAGCGTGAAGCTCGCTTTAAAGAACTAGAACAACAACTTAAAGACGCAATTACTCAGCGTGAAACTCGCCTCCAGGAATTGGCAGAACAAGTCACACAACGAGAATTTCAAATTGCCGAACGAGATAAACAACTTCAAGAAGGAGAAAAGCAACTCGCTTATTTAGAACGGGAAGTGCGAGTTCTAGAACAGTACTACCAAAACTATCGAGCCTTGCGTCAGGGCAATCTCGCGCTGGTTCGAGGTCAAGTGTTGGCATCTGGAGTTGTACGCATTCTCGAACCCTCAGCGGCTCATCAAGCGGTCGATCAACTTTTGCGAGAAGCAAATCGGACAGCAGTTGACACTACTCGCTCTGGTAACACTAATGCCAATCAACCATTAGTACAAATCACCCAAACACAAGTTGAGCAATTAATCAACCAAATTAAAGATGGTAAAGACTATGTGGTGCGAATTCTCTCTGCGGGTAACTACGTTGAAGGAGAAAAGCAGATACAAGTCTTTGCCGATGCCGCACTCAATCAAACTGTCTTTAAATCTGGGGATGTTTTGGCGGCAGTCTCTGCCGATCCCTCAAAGATGACCAATGAGGAAATCCGACAGCGACTTGACCAGTTGCTGGCAGCCGCCGAGTTCCGTGCGCGTCGTGCTGGTGTTTTGGGTGATATCCAAGTCGGAGATGGTCGCCTGATCACGATTATTCGCTTCGTTGAGCAGCTAAATCAGTATGGGCAACCGCTAGATGTGAAAGCAGTTGCTCAAGAATCTACCTCCACCTCTGGACCCTTGAGAATGCAACTTGTAGCAACTCAAAATGGACAGGTTATTTTTAGAACTTGAATAGTTGTTGTTAGTTGTTATTTATTGGTTGTTAGTTGTTAGACAACAGCCAAAAGAACCAATTAGGTTGGGTTAGGTTTGGGAGATGCGATCGCTCTATCCAACCCAAAATCAAAAGTTGTGCATCTATCGGGACATCAAATCAAATTGTGCAACTTATCGACCACACTAACAACCAATAACCAACAACTAATAACTAATTACAACCAATTTCCTACCAAAACGTAAGGTGCCCAGTAAAAAGGATCTGAATAATCGCCTTTTAGTAGCTCAACTTGAGCGCGGCGGAGGGCTTCGGCTTTGGTAATCGTTGTATCAGCTAACTGCCGATAGAATCGCACCATTAGTTCTGCGGTGCCAGCATCACTGACAGACCATAATGTTGCTAGTGTACTGCGTGCCCCAGCGCGTATGGCTATACCCGCTAGCCCCAAGGCGGCTCGTTTATCTCCAGTTGCTGTCTGGCAAGCACTGAGAACCAAGAGTTCAATAGCATTTCTACCACTGTCTTCTCTCGCTCGTAGGAGGCTGTTGATCTCATTCACGTTGAGGCGGTCATCCCAAGTGAGAATGAATGTCTCTTCAGCGTTGGAACTAAATTGACCGTGGGTTGCCAGGTGAACAACGGGAAAAGGTACCGAGTCAATCGCGCTTTGGATGGCGCTGCTGGTAAAGTCCTGATTGAGTAGCAGTTCACCTGGGACTTCGGATCGGATTTGTTCTAATTCCTGCCCAACATACGGGAGGGGAGGGAATGTATCCCGCGCTTCTGTGAGTCCAGCTTTGAGAGCAGTGAGTTTACCGCGTAGTAGGGGTTTTGGGTCGAGGAGTTGCAATCCTGGAGTCAGTGCGATCGCATATTTCTCAACTAAGAACTGCTCCCCATCATTCAGGACTGCCATTGGCAGATTCAGTAAGGGACCATCCAGCACAAAGACAAGCGTTTTCGCGTCACTGGCGGCAATCTCCGAGGCAGCAGGTCGAATTAACCAATCGTACACCTGCTGAGCCAGTGGTAAGTACGCCTCCTGTTGTCCTGGAGGCGCAGTGCACGCTCTCCCCTGAATGCCTAGAGAGCGACACTCTTCCCTGCCTGTGACTCCTATGCCTCTATCACCAATACCATCGGGAGAAACAGCAGCACGCAACCTCGTAAAAACATCTTCCACAGCAGCTTGAGGTAGACGAGTTGCATAATGGCTTAGGGATGTAGTGTTGGGCAGCGATAAAACAACCTCTAAGCGGTCTTCAAGAACAATTGGATAGATGACAGCGGCTTTCTGGTCGATCTGGTCAATTTGGATTGCGGTTGCATTTAGGCAATCTTCTCGGAAGAAGTTCACCAGTTCTGCTTGCTGGAGAGATTCAATTTCAACACGGGCTTGTGCAAGATTGTTTTGATTGGGTTCACCGCCATCGGATTCTAATAACAAGCTAACGAGTTCGCGATATACAGGTTCGACGCTTTCCCGAAATGAGAATTGAACATCTGGGTTGATACTAACCAAGTCACTGCGTAGAGCTTTGAGAGTATCAACAGCCGCTGTGTAAGCCGCGATCGCACCTTCGCGATCGCCCTGTGCTTTTAGCAATCGTCCTAATTGCCACTGCCAACGGTAGGAAATATCCGAGGCATTAATCGTTTGAGCGAGAAGTAGTGATTCCTCTGTTAAGTCCTTCGCATCACTCAATTGCCCAGTTTTTTCATACAATCCACCAAGATTTCCCAGAGCATAAGCTAAAGCCCGTTGGTCACCTAAGTTTCTCGCTTGTTGGATTGCAACAGCTAATTGTTCGGCGGCTTGCTTACTTTCAGCACCCGATAGCTTGAGCAAACTCTGAGCTAAGTTAATCCGGGCATAGACGGCTGCTCGATTGGGTGGTAAATCTGCCAGTAGCGACTGAATCTCGGATACTAGCGCCTCTGCTTCTGAAAATCGCTCCGTTTCCACTAACAAACTCAGTTGATTTAACTGTGCCTGTACCTTGATTGTCGCTGAAGTGGAGAATTCAGCGGCTTGTTGATAGAACGATATCGCCGTGTCAGGGCTACGCTGTTGCTGAGTGGTGTTGCTACTGTGTTGAGCGCGAATTGTATTACCCAAGCTGAACAAAGCCGCACTGATATGGGCAGGAGATTGCAAGCGCTGGGCAATTTCCAAGCTTTGTTTTAAAACCTCTTCCGATTTATCAAGGTCGCCTACTAGTTGCAAGGCATCACCCAAGCTACGCAAGCCAATCGCTAAGTTGAGTGAGTCGGGTTGATTTTGAAGAGTTTTGTTGAGTTCCTCTAATGTTGATAAGGCGCGACGGTATAAGCCTAGAGCTTGCAGCGCTTGAGTTTGGTTAATGCGGCTGCCAATCACTCCCGCCTGATTGCCGAGTTGAGTATGGGTAGCGGCTGCCTGTTGCCAAGTCGTCAGTGCTTGTTCGGGCTGTCCGATCGCAAGTTGCAGACTACCTTGAATATCCAAGGTTTGGGCGAGAATTTGCAATCGTTGGGTTGTCTTCTCTGACACGTTGCCGACAGCTTCTTCCGCTTGCAGGAGTTTTAAGCTATTTGCGATCGCTTCTTCTGCCTCAGTCCAGGAACCAACTTTCTGATACGCCAAGGAAAGATTGCTCAAGGTTATCGCTTGCCGGAGGACATCTCCCTCACTTTGGAATGCCGCTAAAGTCCGTTGTAAAACCGAGATTGCCTCTGAGTAACGTCCTGCTTCATAGAGTTCTCTACCCTGTTGCAGCAACTGAGAGGTATTGGGTAATCCCTGAACAACTGGAACATCAGCGGAATTTTTAGCAAAAACAGGCGATCGCTCCATGTCCCAGAACCAGGCAAACCCTTGGACAAGTAAAAAGGAAGCGAGAAAAAGCCCAACAAAGAGAGTTTTTCGCTTCAGAAAGGAGATGCAATGATGGAAAAGTAAAAGCCGCTTTCTTGCCATGTCCGGTCACTTGAAGAAATAGACACAAGGGGAATGCCGTAATCTAGGCGAAGGGTGAGGATATCGCCCAACTGCCACTGTAAGCCGAGACCAATTGATGCTAGTACATTTTGGTCAGGGTCAGGTCTACCTGAATTGTTCCAAGCTGCGCCGATATCAACAAATGGAGCTAGCTGTACAATGCTGTCCTCTAGCTGCGGTAAACGAAGAACAGGTATCCGTACCTCGGCTGAGGCTAGTACACCATTATCGGTTAGGAGGATATCCTGGCGATAACCTCGAACGCTTTCTTGACCCCCCAAGCCAAACTGCTCTAAAGGCACAAGCGCCCGATCTGCGAGTTGGGCATCGGCACGAACCAGTAACAGAGTGTCGGGAGCCAAAAGGCGTACCCACTGCGCTTGTCCTCGCCAGCTAAAAAAGCGGCTATCGGGAGCCTCTTCGTTAATCGTGGCATCGAATGCGCCAGTTCCGAAGCTGAATTGGGAACGGGCGGCGATGACTTCATTACTATTACGCTTTGTCCATTCCTGGAAAAAGCGCACAGCGGAAATGCGAGTCCGTCCCTGTTCATCTGCTCCCAAAGAAAGGGCGAAGGGAATCTCCAATAGTGAGGTTTCACTTTCCTGGCGTGTTGCCGTCAAACCAAAGGCAAATTCTTCTGTGGGAGTTCGATAGATTGGCTGACGGAATGTGAGTTCGTAGTAGCGCGAGTCTGCCTCAATGTCAAGTCGTTCAAAGGGAGGCTCAATTACCTGACTATTTGTGGTGCCAAAGCTAAAGGTGAGGGTGCCATTCTGGGGATTGACGGGTCGGGTATAGCTAATATTTAGCCCATTACTACCGCTGGTATTGTTGTAGCCCAAGCTCAAACCATCACCATCTCCCAGTAAGTTAGCTTGGTTGATCTGTACTCCCCGATCAAAGGTGCCAACGCTGGGTGCGCGGTTGTTGTTAGCGCTGAATTGCACGCTAAACGTTTCAGCTTCTGTCACCACCACGTCTAGTACGCTTAAGCCCGGTTCGGTTCCGGCTGCCAATTCCGCTGACAGGTTTTGAATCAGGGGGTCAAGTTGCAACAGTTGCAAAGCTTCTAGGAGGCGATCGCGATTTAAGGGTTTTTCTGTGGCAATTTCCAGACGCGATCGCACATAGCTCGGATTCAGCCGTTCGGTTCCCCTAACATTAATGGATTCCAATCCCCCTTCAACCACCTGAATTCTGACCACACCGCCTTCAATCGTTTGCAGTGGGATGAGCGCACCAGAGGTAATATACCCTCGCTCAAGGTACAACTGGGTAACAGCGGAACGAGCCTGGAAGAGTTCGGCAAATGAAATGGATTTATTCGTAAATTGAGCCGTCGCTTCTGCTAAGTCTTCATCACTAATTGCGGTATTGCCCTCAAACTCGAACCGTTCAACCGTAATCGTTTCTGGAACTCTACCAGGTATAGGATCCGGTGTTGGGGGAATCCCCTGTGGTGAGTTCAGTAACTCGTCTGGCGGTGGCAACTGTGTTGGCGGTTGCGGTTCTAGTGGCGCTTCGGAAGGTGGCTCTTGTTCTTGTACATCTGTTGGTAGCTCGTCGATATTTGAAGGCAGTTGCGGGACTTGGGGAGTTTGCGCGATTAAGTCCCGACTGAAGTACGGGGGATTTCGCGGGAATTGGGAATTGGGAATTGGGAATTGGAAAGAGGTAGCCTTTCGCCATTCCCCACTGCCGAAATCGGCGGATGTCGGTTCCTCCCTCGACTGAAGCACGGGCACTTCCCCTCCAATTTTCTGTGAGTCGGTAGCTTGAACGGTATCAACTTCAGATGGTGTAGATAAAGCTAACTGCTCTCCTCCCGTTTCCCCTTTGTGTAAGGGAATAGGGGAAACTGAATCCTCTATGCTTGCAGGAGCATTGCATGATTTAGGGATGACATCTGTCGCTTCTGTTGGGCGACAAAATTCTTGTAGGGGCGCAAGGCTTTCGCCCTCGAAAGTTCCGGTTCTATACGCTCCTACAACAAAATCATCCTGTGATTGTGCAACCTCCCTTGCAGGAGAATAGCAAGAGGAGAGATTAATCGAACACTCTGCCGTTTCTTCAACTGTCTGTGCCTTCACAGATTCAACATATAAGCTGCTGGTCAACACCAACAGACTTAAAGACAAGCACGACGAATATTGACGCAAATACACTCTATGAACCATTACAGACAACTGCTGCCAGCGAGGAATTATGAGGTGTGACAGTGGGTGTTTGTGCGGTAAGGATTACTTCGCCCTTTTCACCAATTACCCACCCTTGGGCTTCAGTATACGTGGAAGTTTTTGGCACATTAGTCGCAGTAGGAGCCACACTTTCAGGTGTTGCTGAAGTTGGCTCGTCTGTCGGATTCTCAACAGGTTGGTCAACTCCTACCCAGTTGGTTACTATGGATTCACTCTGAAGTGGGCTGTTTGGGTTAGGCGGCAAGCCCCCACGCCCAATAACTGTAAAGCGGCTTTCTTCCTGCCTTGAGTTTCTCGTAGCGCTACAAGTCCGAGCAATTAGCCGAGTTGCATCAATGGGTTCGGCTGGCAGTGGGGATTCGAGATTATCTTCTGTATTGATTTCGACAGAGCCATCTATTCCTAAGTCAGAACTTGCCACAAAGTCGCTTTGTGGAGTACGCCCTACTGTTTCTTCAAACTGCCTGAATCCTCGGACGATTATCGGGCCATCTGATGGGCCTCTAGCTGTGATGTTGCCCCCTGTTCCGGCATAGGCATTGGCAACAATGTCACTGTTTTCCGGGAGGACGGCGAGGATCGCCAAAGCGGTAATGTCTATATTTCCCCCTGCACCATTGTTAAATGCTTCAGCAGAGATTTCACTACCAAACAAAGGGTCTCCGTTCATAATGATCGAATCTTGCACACGCAACGTGATGTTGGCGTTTGCACCAGAAGCGCTTGTCGCTTGCAGTCTGCCACCTTGGTTCAGAACGATCGAATCCGCTGTAATCTCTAGGTTGCCGGGATTTCCTGAGCCTTTACCACTGACGGATACAAAGCCCTGATTCTCAATGGTGAGGTTCCCGTTGACATTGAGGATGATGCTTCCGGCTTCGCTGGCATTTTGAGTCTCAGCGGTGACAAAGGCATTGTTTGTTATGTAAAAGTCACCTGTGTTAACGGTAATGCTGCCCGCTGAGCCTTCTGCTCCTTGTTCAGTACTCACTAGCAAGCCACTAAAGAATCCATTAAAACCAATTCCAGAAAGGAAAACAAATTCAGGGGCAGTAATTTGAAGATTTCCCGCTCTTCCTTTGCCACCAGGAATCCCATTTTCTTCACGGAAAACACTTGCAGAAATCTGAGAACCGTCTAGTAGAGTTAGCGATCGCGCTGTAACATCAATGTTCCCTCCATCACCAACACCTCCTTGCTCTACAAGGCTTCTAATTGTGCTGTCTGTAGTGAGTAGGACAGAATCATCAACCTGTACCAGTACATTTCCGGCTGCTCCCATACCAAACGTACCAGCCGCAAGCTCACTACTTGTCATGTAAAGCGATGCGGCGTCTAAATTGATGTTGCCACCTTTACCCATCGCTCCCTGTTCTAGTTGACTAAAGATTCCGCTGTTGGACAGAGTGACAGCACCCACTATATCTACGTTGACATCGCCAGCCTCTCCTTGCCCACCGGGGAGTCCTCTGTTCGTATCGGCTTGGCGAACTAGAGTTTGTAGTCCAGAGCCATTTGCTAAGGACAGTGTCCCTGCCTGGATATTGATCTGACCCCCATTTGCGATCGCACCCGGTTCCACGGTGCTGAAGATTCTCGCATTGTCGAGAAAGACTCCCCCAGCAACTTGGATATTGATAATCCCGGCATTCCCGCTTCCTGCCGTGCCCGTACTCAGCTCAGCATTATTACTTGCAAAAAGTGACCCTGTTGTGCTTGTAATATTAATATTCCCACTGCCTATCGTGTTAATCTCTAATGACTGAGCCTGCAAGCCACTGGCAGGATTGACTGGATCAACAATGAAGGTTGCACCCCTCAAAGCCTCCTCTGGAGTTGCACCAGCATCTAGGAACGCCTGTTCCAGAGCATCAAATCGGTCATAGTAGCTATTGTCAAAACCAGAAATGGAGATGTCACCCGTCGCATTGACTGTGATGCCACCCGCCAAACCATTACTAAAGGCAGTAGTCAGAATTTGTCCACCATTGGTGATATCCAGTGTGTTGACATTCACTGTAATATCACCACCTCTAGTATCAAAATCACTTCTGGCTCTTGCGCTCAAAACGGCACCATCTTCAATTCGCAAGGCACCTGTCGTGACATTGATGCTACCACCCTGACCTGTGGCGGAATCCTCAGTTGTGACAAATAAACCACTTGAGAATCCGCCATCCGGATTGCCATCTACATCAAGCGTTGAGAACGGAGCAATTCCAGAGAGAGTCACAAAAGAGGGACTAGCTGGGTCTAAAGGCTCAACTGTAATATCACCAGCCTTCCCTGCACCAAAAGTTTGAGCCAGAACTTCGCTGCCTCTGAGTAGAGAAAGTGACTGAGCTTGGATCAAGACGTTCCCGCCATTTCCACCTCCGTAAGTGCTAGCTTCCACGAAAGCGGCATCAGATAAGAAAACCGACTTTGCTGTCAGCGTAATGTCACCCGCTAAACCATCCCCAAGGTTGGTAACAAATAGTCCGCTATTGGAAAGTCCAATAGGAAGAACATCATCTTGTTGATCAGTTTGTCCCGGTAATTGGAGGTATTCATCAATTCGAGCGAGCCGCTCTGCAAAGTTAGGGTCTTTTCCAGAAAGGGTGATCGTATCTGTAGCATTGAGTTGAATTATTCCACCATCACCTGTATTGCGGCTGAGGCTGAGTACTTGACCACCATCAACCGCTGCAAAGTTGGTCGTGTTAATAACAATGTTGCCCCCATCTCCTGGATTGAAGGTGCTAGCTTGGACAACAGCCCCATTAACTACCAAAAAATCCCCTGTATTGACAGTAATATTTCCGGCTGGGCCAAAAGCTCCTCGCTCCGTAAGAGCCAATAAACCACTGGAAAAGCCTGTAGAGCCAATTCCAAAAAGCGTGATGGAGTCAGTGGCATTAACCCGAATACTTCCACCACTGCCCTGTCCACCAGGAATGATATTTCCCTGTCCATCGCCTTGTTCTCGAAACAAAACAGAATTGATTTGAGAGCCACCTGCGACAAAAAGCGATCGCGCTTGGATGTCAATGTCAGATGCCCTGCCAATCGCTCCAGACTCGACAACGCCTCTAATTTGACTTTCGTTGGTGAGTGAAACTAAATCATTAACTTGTATGGATATGTTGCCAGCATCCGTTTGTCCTACTGTGCTGCTGATTAGGACAGCACCATCAGATATGAAAAGTGAATCGGCAACAATATCAATGTTGCCGCCCCTCAAGCCAGGTGCGATACCACTGTTAATGCTGGCAATGCCGCTGATTCTGTCTAAGGTTTGTAAGCCTGTTACAGAGATTGTGCCACCGCTATTGAGCCTAATGTTACCGCCTAATAAACCAGAGGAGTTGATTAAAGAGCCAGGGGTAAGGGTGATATCACGATCAGCCACTAAGGCGACATCGCCGCCATTACCAAACAACGTATTGTCAAAAAGAACAGCATCAGCGTTGATGACACCATTGATTGTGATGTTGCCGCGAGAGTTCATTGCGACGGTGCCACCACTGGCAAAATCACCATTCAAAATTGCCCGATCTGTTGTGCCAAGAACTTGCTGCGTGGGTAGAACAACAATATCTCCTGTCAAATCGGGATTGGGCAAGTACTGATTCGTCAACAAAATCGTCCCTGCCAAGGGAATTGCTGGCCCATCTACAAAATCGGAGTCTGCACCCGCAAAAACAATTGTGCCAACTCTGATATCTGCACTAGTAGGAGTTCCTGTATTGAAAAAGGGTATGCCAAAGGCGGTTGTTCCAGCGCGGATGTCGAGGGTTGGTTGAGTTCTCCCATCAATTGACACAACCTTTCCATCGGACAGCACAACATCCTCAACGATTCCATTAACTGGGTCTGCTCCTTGAATCCAAACAAAAGCAGGAATGTCTACGCTACCCCCAGCGAAAATGTGCAGGGAAGCTCCTGTGTAGGAGTTGAGTAATACATCACCATTGGCTCGAATTACTGGATCATGGGGGCTGTACAAATTCCCTGGAGTACCATCAAGCTGCTCGATCCTAAAATTGCCACCTGCCGTATAGTGAGCATCTCCTCCCACCGTGTTGCCTGAGCGCAAGATCATATCTCCCACGGAGAAGAAGCCGCTTTCTGGATGATTGAGGGCAAAGATATCAACTCCCTGCTCACCCTCAACTAGTAGTTGACCCCCAGCCGAAGCGATGAAGGGATTTGTTGCACTATCTCGCACCCTGACATTATCGCTAGCTTGCATCGTCAAGTCTTGTCCTGCACTTAACTGACCTTGTAAGTCAAGTTTTCCTGCAGCTAGGGTGAGATTTTGTCCTACGGCTAAGTTCCCAGCATTGCTAATCACGCTCGACTGATTCGATCCGTACTGCAAGCCGGGATGCAGATTAATTGTCAGAAGCGGTGGAGCCTCTGGATTTGTGGCACTAAAGTGTAAACCATTTTCAAATACTAGACTGTTCGCTGTACTCGCCATCAGCGAACCCGCAATATCTAGCGTTGCATTTGGTCCAAAGATGATGCCATTGGGATTGAGGAAAAACAAGTTTGCTCCCCCATCCACCCCCAATGTGCCGAGAATGGCTGAGAGGTTACTGCCAGTTACTCGACTGAGGATATTCTCTATTCCAACAGGATTGGCAAAATAGACCCGTTGTCCCTCTCCTATATTGAAGTCCAAGAAACTGTGGAACAGGTTCGCCCCTCGTATTGCTCCACCATTAATTTGGTCAGCCGGAAACCCCTCAATATTGACGTTGGGTGTCAAGACAGAACTTTCAGCACCTAATGTACCATCGGGGATAATCTGAGCAGAAGCAAAGTTACTAGAAAATGCGATCGCGCTACTCATCCCCAAGGCGCTCAGCCTGAGAGCATACTGCACTCCCCTTGAGAGTTCACATTGCGACTTTGTTGAGGGTATCGTAGATGTTTCATCTCCCAATTCACCAGACGTTTTATCGCTGACGAGGGAAATTGACCTACCAATCTTGAATTGATGATGCAGTTGTCGTAACACCCAGGTAATAATCACTGCATTAGTCCACCAAGGGCTAGTAGTTTGTATGGAAGTATTGGGCAACACGATACCATAACCTCCTGCTGAGGATATAAGTAAAGTTAATTTTTCATTACAAATTTAAAAATTATACATCTAAAGATAGATGCACAACAGTAACGGCTTCACTCCTCAGCTAACCGCTGATGGCTCATTCACCTTCTTCTCAACCGAATTTGGCGAAGCGTTTCACAGTAGTCAAGGCGCAAAAGAAGAAGCCCTGCTGAAGTTTGTCGAACCTTGCCAACTCGCACACAAGGCTCAACAACCAGTACTGCAACTGCTTGATGTCTGTTATGGTCTGGGTTACAACACGGCTGCTGCTCTTGAAGTGATTTGGGCGAATAATCCTAACTGTCGTGTCGAACTGATTGCTCTAGAATTAGACCCAACGGTGCCAAGAACTGCGATCTCACAAAATTTGCTCAGTACTTGGAGTTCACCTATCCCGCAATGGCTGGAGATTATGGCAACTTCTCTTTGCCTTCAAACCAATCAGTTGTCCGCCGAACTGCGTCTCGGTGATGCTAGAGAGACAATTCAGCAGTTGCGTCAATCCAACTTTCAGGCTGATGCAATTTTTCTCGATCCCTTTTCGCCACCTCGTTGTCCTCAGTTATGGACAGTGGAGTTTTTCCAGCAATTAGCTGGCTGCTGTGCAACCGATGGAAAACTTGCCACATACTCTTGTGCTGCCTCTGTACGTCATGCCTTGCTTGCTGCTGGGTTTAAGATTGGCTCGACTTCACAAGTGGGAGCAAGGCAACCAGGAACCGTAGCGAGTTTCACGGCTACTGATTTACCGACTCTTTCTGTGCGCTCAGAGGAGCATTTGCAGACTCGTGCAGCTATTCCCCATCGCGATCCTCATTTATCTGACCCAGCAGCAGTTATTTTGGAGCGGCGTCGCTTGGAACAGCAGGAGTCATCTTTAGAGCCGACATCCCGCTGGCAAAAGCGCTGGTCAAATCTTAAGAGTTATTAAGATTATCAAGCTTTTACGAGCTGAGACTTTAGTACTTGGTCGCGTTTTTCAAGCTCATTATCTACTTAACTTTTGTACACATTTAAGTTTTAGCCAAGTTGCAATTTATCCTTGGATTTTCTTCTCTCACAATGCCAATTTTTGGGAAATTTTTGAGCAGAAATGTTCTTGTAACGCTGATGTACTCTACTCTGCTTTGTGAAGAACCGATGAAGCCTGACTTTTAAATTAAACAATGGTAAATAATAAAGTAGGAATAGCCTTGATGGGTTTAGCTAGGGTCTACCTTTGTAGACAAACAATGTCTAAACCTGCTTTCCGAGTGCCTCTTGCCACCCTCTCGACAGTTGAATTGTGGGAAATATCCAATGACTCAGCCGACCAGAAGCTGGAAGGGAACTAATAGAAAGACCTGAGTTGCGATCACGAGTACATTTACCTAAATCCACGACTAAGCGATGGCTATTATCAAAAATATGACTGTTTAATCCCTTTACTTTGTAAGCGGCATTAAATTCCTCTAAAAAAATCGTATTTAAAATATCTAAATTAAGTTTCTAAAATTGATGTATTACAGATTAAAATACAAAAACTATTAGATGTCTCTCCCAACCAAAAGATGGGGGATTCAGTTAGCTGCTGGCTGTTGCTCGTTGACTGTTTTTCTGTCAGCCGTCAACGGACAACAGTTAACGGAAGGTGTCACGACCTCCCACACCTGAGAAGGAGTGAACGGGTCTACCGTTGTAGTAAATGGTTATAAGAAACCCGTTTGCAGAACCAAGCTCTCCAGTGAGCCGAGTAAAAGCCTAGATTTGCCCTAAATCATGTTTAATTCATTAGGTGCTTCAACACTATCCAGATCTGGAACAATCGCTTCCGAGCTAATTCCTGTGGATTCTTTTCAAGCTAAAGTCCTTGTGGTTGATGACCATCCCTCCAGCCGAATGACGGCAGTGGCTCTTTTGTCAGTGGAGGGCTATGAGGTACTAGAGGCAGACAGTGGCACAGCAGGACTAAAGCGAGTTATTGAAGGAAATCCAGATTTGATTCTTCTGGATGTCATGATGCCAGGAATGGATGGCTTTGAGGTTTGTCGCCGTCTCAAAGAAGATGAACAAACTCGCTTGATTCCGGTGGTGTTCATAACAGCGCTTAACGATAAGCGATCGCGTATTATGGGCATCGAAGCTGGGGGAGATGATTTTCTGACCAAGCCCTTCGACCGCCTAGAACTCTCAGCACGAGTCAAGTCCCTTGTGCGTCAGAAGCGTCTGAATGAAGATTTAGACCACGCCGAACAGGTTCTCTTCTCAATGGCAAGAGCGGTTGAAAGCCGTGACCCGAATACAGGTGACCATTGTGAGCGTCTTGTTGCGATGGGTAAAGCTTTTGGAGAATACATCCAGCTTCCGAGAGAAGATGTTCGGAATTTGATGTGGGGGGGTTATCTCCACGATATCGGCAAAGTTGGGATTCCTGATGCCGTACTGTTGAAAAAAGGGACGTTCACTCCTGAAGAGCGGGAGATTATGAACGGTCATGTCCTGATTGGCGAGAAAATTTGCAAACCGCTACGAACGATGCGGGGTGTGATCCCGATTATTCGTTACCACCATGAGCGCTGGGATGGTAGTGGTTATCCGGATGGTCTGGTAGGAGATGCCATTCCCTATCTCGCTCAAATCTTCCAAATCATCGACATTTACGATGCCTTGACTAGTGAGCGCCCTTACAAACGCGCCTTTACACCAGATGAAGCTTTAGAACTAATTGCTCAGGAAACTGAAAAAGGTTGGCGCAATCCTCAACTCATTGAGCAATTTATGGCGTTTATCAAACAGTCTGTATTACCTAGCCAGTAAGCTGTTCAGCATTTAGATTACCTCTAGGGCGCAACAATGACACAAGCCAAATCATCGCAGCCCATTCCAGTCAATATTCCACCAACACTAAAACTTACTGTTACTCACGAGCAGTTGGTTCAGCTAGCGATCACGAATCGAGATTTACAACTGGAACGAACGGCGACAGGAGAGTTAATTGTTATGGCTCCAACTGGAGGCACCACAGGAAATAGAAATTTGGATATAGAAGGGCAACTGTGGTTGTGGAACCGTCAGACTAAACTGGGTAAGACGTTTAACTCTTCTACTGGCTTTCACCTCCCTAACGGAGCAGATCGCTCTCCTGATGCGGCTTGGGTATCTCAAGAACGGTGGGACGCACTCACTCCCCAAGAGCAAGAGGGATTTGTACCCTTGTGTCCTGATTTCGTTCTGGAACTTCGATCTAAGAGTGACAGCATGGAGCAACTGCGAGCCAAGATGAGGGAATACATGGAAAACAAGGCTTGTTTAGGTTGGTTGATTGACCGGAAAAACAAAAAGGTTGAGATATACAGGCAATCTCAAGAGGTGGAAGTGTTGGATAATCCCGCTACCTTGTCAGGCGAAGATGTTTTACCTGGGTTTGTCTTGGATTTGACAGAGGTGTGGAGTTAAAGCAGGTGGTGTTATTTACAAGGCGAAGTTGCAGCGATCACTCTTGTCTATCAAGAACGTTTAGTGGATAAGGGCGATCGCATATTCTGTGTGTAGCGCGATCGCTCTTTTCTAGCATTTGCCTAGAAAGGTACGTGAAGCGGCTTTATCTTTAGGCAACTGTAAGTTCATAATGCAAAACTAAAAGTTCATCTTCTTTTAAAGTAGCCATTGCATATTCACGTCCTTGGGTGTCAGCAAATTCTACTAAATACTGACAGTATTCTGTTTCTTCGTATACTTCAACAACGGTTCCAACTTGTCCGGCAGGTAAGTTTCGGATAGATGTGTAATCGGATTCTATTAGGGTCAATCGCTCAATTGGAACTGGATTGATAATGGCTACGGTATCAAACAGTTTAATTTTTTCCATTGCTATCTCTTGCAGTACCGTTCTCAACACCATCTTCACCTAAATCTAGGTTTTGAGTTGAGCCTTCTGAAGGTAATGGGACAGTTATTTGCAGAAAGACCTCAATTGTTATTTGATTGTTCTCAAAACTTATATTAGTTATATTAGCTACGCTATTTTTTGGTAAACAATTACTAACTGGCAATTTAGCAGATGACTGACTTTTATATCCAGCTTCCTCAAGCCATTCACTAATATTTCGCCAGTTTTCTATCTTTTCATTACATTTGTCCACCAGACTTTTAACATACCTATACAGAGTGGCACATAGATCGGTTTCAACTCCCTTGACATTTTTACCCAGTCTTTCAGCTATTTCAGCCGGACTATAACCAGAAAGCAACCCCCGCAGGTGTAGCTTCTCAACAGGTGTCAGACGTTTTCCCTTAGTAGAAGCTAAGTCTGCGTACAGGGTTTCTAAGTCCCAGTGGTTCGCCGCCTCGGTAAACGACTCGTCAGTTGCCATAGCTAGGATGATCGTAAATTACTGATGTAATCCTAGCTGATATCCTGACATTCATCAGGTTAATGTTAAGTTTTACTGATTTAAATTAGGATTGTGCCAAGCAATGTACAAGAAAATGGCACTGTAAACGCAAACTCGTTGCCAGGGTGTTTCGCTTCAAGAATAAAGTTCCCTAGTATGAGGCAGGAGTATGTCAGTTTTCGATCAGCGTGGTCAAAATGTAAATTATCAGTACAACGCTGCTGGCAATATCAATTTTAGTGATGTTCAGAACCGCGCAGACCTTATTAGTGAGTTGGAAAAGCTTAAGGCTGAGGTCACAAAAGCAAGGGATGCCGAGGTTATTGATGCTGAAGTGGCTACAGATGTTGATTACCAAATTACGAAGGCTGTTCAGCAATCTAGCAAGACTGAACCAAATAAGAACGCTATATTGCAGCACCTCAATACAGCAAAGGGGCTAATAACGGGAATAGCGGAAGCTGGGGGTATCGTAACAGCTTTAATGAAGGCTGCTGAGCTAGCTACACAGTTCTTCTAACAACGATGTTCCATTTTTGTAGCTATATTTTGACTAAAGATTATGGCAAACTACGACCAGCGAAACCAGAAGGTTGATACGCAGGTCAACGTAAATTTCCAAAGCCCTTCCCCAGATCCTTTTGTTTTGTTGAACCAAGGTATTAAGCTGCTGGAAGCAAAATCATATCAGCAAGCAATAGATGTATTTGAAACCGTTCTTGCAGTAGATTCTTCAATAAGTTATACCTACTGTTATTTGGCACTAGCACTACTCAAAGGTAGGCGACCAAAGATATTAAAGCGCACTGAAGTGGAAGAAATCGATCAGCTACTTAATGCAGCCACTGAAATGGGTGACTTAGATGGTACTGTTCAATGGTTTCGTGCGCTTGTTCGAGATGATTATTACAACGGTAATAGAATAACAAAGTATCCACCGCCATCAGTAATAGATATTGTCAAAACCGCTCTCTCCTGTAACGTGGACATCGCTAGGCTACTGGCACTACTAGCCAGATTACCAATGTCTGACAACAAATTGTATGCAACCCTTGTCGAGCAACTTGTGTAGAAGGAAAAATTTTCAATGTCAACATTTTCAGAGGATGAGAAGCGGAAGCGAATTCGGAGCTATTTTGCGAAACCAAAACTAAAGTGGCCGAGCGTACTAATCGTACTTGGACTACTCCTGTTGTCACAATCTTCAATAGGCTTAATTCTCTTGATTGCAGGAGGAATATGGTTATTTATAGAGGTTAAGCCTTTGTTTGATGCTCCTGGCGATCAGGCTATTGATGCTTGGTTGATTGATGATATTGAACAAATTAAGAAGCGCTCACTAGAGCGTCTCAATATAGATGAGTCTGAACTTATAAGGGATTCTATTGTGATTCGTGGTCCTATCCTGTGGGCTACAAATGGCATTCCCAATGATGAGCTTGTTTGGAAGAAGGGCAAGGATGAACGGGTTCGATTTAGCATCAATGCTATAACAATAGTGTATTTAACAGAGCATAGGCTTAGCTCTTATCAGTGTACCTATAACTTCATGAGAGGTGTACCTCTTAATGAGCAAGATGACGAGTTTCACTACAGGGATGTCGTAGCTGTCTCGAACCGTGAATCATCAACTAACTACACGTTGCCAAACGGTGAACTAATGAAGCAGGCGCAACTTTTCAAGCTGGCTGTAGCAAGTGGCGATAGCATTGAAGTTATCGTCAACTCTGCGGAGCTGGTTAAGTTCACGGATGGAACCATTGTGGAAACAGGACTTGATAATGCTGTCAAGGCTTTGCGTAAGGTGCTGAGTGAAAAGAAAATGTAGTGATGAGATTGGTTTAGAAATGCATCAAAAGTTTTAGAGAAAGCAGATGAGGTTGTCAAACTAAATAGTTGGACAAGCATTGTACCTTCCGATAACTGTAGAGAGATTGATGTGCGATCGCCGCTGACTTGTGTAGCAAAATTGAAAAGCGATCACTCCTTATATTCCATCAATGATTCTTGACTTGAGGGTTACCGCAGTTAACGCGATCGCAATCGAAGACCAAATCCAGCGAATTCGGACTACATTAAAGCGCCTTACAAGCATCAACAAGCATCTCACAGCTCTACATCAGAGCGCCAATGCGATTGAAACAGAGGCAGACACTCTTAAACACGAAATCCGTGGTGTCCTTGACTCCATTGAGGATGTCATTCGCGTTGCGTAATTCGGCTTGTAGGGGCGTATCACCATACGCCCTGACTTAGCTCTAAGCCTTTAACAGAGATTTACTACCGAGGGTCTGCATCTGCGTTAAAGTAGGCAAAAGTTGTCGAAGTTTTTGGTTAATTACTATTTTCAAGGCTATGAATCTCCCTACAACTCAGGTTTATCCCGTTATCTGGCATGAAGGTCGCGTTCTCCTGATTGACCAAAACCGCTTACCACTGGAGTATGCCCTTGTTGAAATCAGCTTAGTCAAGGATATGGCACGGGCGATTAAAACCATGATTGTCCGAGGCGCACCTGCAATTGGTGTCGCTGCTGCCTATGGAATGTACTTAGGAGCGAGGGAAATTGAGACGGATAATCGAGACGAGTTTTTGGCACAGCTAGAGGACGTTGCCCAGATGTTGCGCCAAACTCGCCCAACAGCCGTGAATTTATTCTGGGCGATCTCACGAATGCTCAAAACGGCTTATGAGACGCTGGGTTCAGTTGAGCAGATTCAAGCCTCGTTACTAACAACGGCTCAAGCGATTCAGGTTGAAGACTTACAAACCTGTCAGGCAATTGGCGATCGCGGTTTGGAAGTGTTGCCCTCTACCCCGCATCAATTATGCATTTTGACCCATTGCAACACGGGGGCGCTAGCTACAGCAGGGTATGGCACTGCTTTAGGTGTCGTGCGTTCCGCATGGCGGGATGGACGACTGGCGCGAGTCTACGCTGACGAAACTCGTCCTCGCTTGCAAGGGGCAAGACTGACATCTTGGGAATGTGTACAAGAAGGTATCCCCGTTACCGTGATTACCGACAGCATGGCAGCGCATTGTATGAAACAGGGGCTAATTGATGCGGTTATCGTTGGTGCCGATCGCATTGCTGCCAATGGCGACACAGCGAACAAAATTGGCACCTATAGTTTAGCGATTGTTGCGAAAGCCCATAATATTCCGTTCTTCGTCGCCGCGCCCCTCTCTACCATTGATTTTGAATTGCCTAGCGGTAGCCAAATCCCAATAGAAGAGCGCCACCCCTCGGAAATCTATCAAATTGGCGACACGGTGACTTGCCCTCCTGGAGTGGAGTTTTATAACCCAGCCTTTGACGTTACACCAGCCGAGTTCATCACTGGCATTATTACCGAGCGAGGTGTAGTTGCACCGAGTCAGTTGCAACAGCTTCAACTCAAGCAACCCGCTTAGAATTAGTTAAACCTGAAAGCCCATGTCTTTTAGTCCCTGACGGAGGCGTTGGGCTTCAGGAGGATTATGCACCTCATGGAGAGCGATCGCTTTTTTAAAGGCTGATAAACTCTCCGGTACTTTACCAAGTTTCAGCCAAACCACCCCTAAGTTTTGGTAAGCATCGGCGTATTCTGGGTTTAGCTGAATCGTTTGCTGATAGGATGCGATCGCTTCTTCCAGTTGCCCCAGTGCTTTTAAAGTCATGCCCAAGTTATTATGTCCGGCGGCAAAACTAGGGTCAATTTTTACAGTTCTTTCATACACAGTTTTCGCAGCAGTTAACTCACCAGCCTTCAACAGCAAGTTGCCTAAGTTATTGTAAGCCCCGATTTTCAATTGCGGTAACATTGGCTGCTGGATTGCTGCTTGATAATGCACCACGGCTGAGTTGAGATTAGATGTACGGGTGTAAGCATTGCCCAGATGATAGTGCAGTTCAAATAATACTGGAGGGTCTAACGGCTTTGCACCTAAGCCACGCTCCAAAAGTTCAATGCCTTCCTGCAACTGATTCAACTGAACATAAAGCGCCCCCAGTTTACTGCATACATAAGGGTCATTTGGATGATTTTCCAGAAAGCCTTCCATTGCTAGTCGTGCTTTGGTGTATTTATCTAAAGATGCGATCGCTTCTGGTTGGTAACCGTAATGCTCAATTGCGACTGTAGATAGAGAAACAACTTGCCAATCGGGTTTTCGCTGCAACAACGCTTGCACACTATCGTCCACCATTGCATGATAAGGGCGGGAAAAGTAAACGTCTGGGTGATGGCGGAATAGACGTGAAACTAAGGAATAAGGAGATTGAGACGCGCCTACTTCTTGGCGTACCAGATTAATCACAAGATTGCGCTTACCTTTCATCGCCTGCTTCATCTCTGGCACAATCTTTGGCGTTAGTACTTCATCTGCATCCAATACCAACACCCATTTTCCTTGCACATACTTGAGAGCATAGTTTCGAGCAGCCGAGAAATCATTGCACCACTCAAAGTGATACACTTTAGCACCAAACTCTTTAGCAATCTCAACTGTTCTGTCAGTAGAACCTGTATCCAGGATTACCATCTCATCCACAACATCTTTGACACTACTCAAGCATTTGGGCAAAGACGCTTCCTCGTTTTTAACAATCATGCACAGGCTTAGATGCATATAAATAAAAGTTTGAATCGCGCTCAACTACTCTAAGACTAGTAATTTTACTTGCTAACAACCAATAGCCAACAACCACCAACCAAAAACCAGTCATCTTATGATTTTACGAGTTTCAGATAATCAGCGATTTTTGGTAAAAACTAGTGATGGACAGCCTTTTTTGTGGTTAGGAGATACAGCTTGGGAACTGTTTCATCGTTTAACACGAGAAGAAGCGACTAGCTATCTAGAAAACAGACGAGAAAAAGGTTTTACAGTTATTCAAGCGGTTGCTGTAGCTGAACTAGACGGTTTAAATACACCAAATCCTTATGGTGACTGTCCCTTTCACCAGAATAATCCCAGAACACCCAATAAAAAGTATTTTCAACACGTTGATTATGTTGTTGATGCAGCAGAAAAACGAGAATTATTTATTGGGTTTCTCCCTACCTGGGGAAGCCATGTAGTGAGTGGTGTAATAAATGAAGGTAATGCTAGAACCTATGGTTACTATTTGGGTAATCGATACAAAAATCGAACTAATATTATTTGGATTATAGGAGGCGATCGCAATCCCGGAGGCAAGGAAAAAGTCTGGCGTGAAATGGCGGCTGGATTAGCAGAAGGCGACGGAGGAAAATTCCTCATGACTTATCACCCAGTCGGTGGTTCTACCTCATCAACTTTTTTCCATAATGAAGAATGGTTAGATTTTAATATGTTGCAGTCAGGGCATAGCGCTCTTGATTTACCTAACTACACGACTGTTAGTTCTGATTATGCTAAGAGTCCAGCTAAACCAACTTTAGATGGAGAACCACGCTACGAAGATCATCCGATTAATTGGAATCCAGGCAATGGATATTTCCGTGATTATGATGTACGTCAAGCGGCTTACTGGGCATTAGTTGCAGGTGCTTTTGGTCATACTTATGGACATCATAGTATTTGGCAAATGTGGGCACCTGGACATAAAGGAATTAGTTCTCCAGAGTACTATTGGCATGACGCTTTAGATCGACCGGGTGCGGCGGATATAATTCATCTTCGGAATCTCCTGCTATCTCGTCCCTTCTTAAGCCGTGTTCCTGATCAATCCATTATTAGTAGCAACCCAGGAACAGGAGCAAATCACTCTTCAGCAACACGCGGCGATGACTATTTATTTGTTTATGCTTATACGGGACAAAATTTTACGATTCACCTGGGTAAAATTTCCGGTACTCGTCTAAAAGCTTGGTGGTATGACCCACGTAATGGTAGCAGTATTTTTATTGAAGAGTTTGCTAATAGTGGTACTCGTGATTTTGAACCCCCAGGTACAAAAGGTAGAGGAAATGATTGGGTTTTAGTCGTAGATGATGCCGCAAAAAACTTCTCTCCTCCTGGAAAAATATAACTTGTTAAGTTAGCTAGAGTACAAAAAATTCAGTTATAACCCTTTGATATACTCCCTCACCACAAGTGGCAGATTGTAAAAACTTCCTTGTTGTCCTATCAAGCAGCGCCGCAATAAAGATTGCAGTGCATTTCGTAAGTCTGACGCTGGCCTTGTCCCATTTTCTATCAATTTTGCTATGTTGACGGGTTCGCTTTCTTTAGCCAATAAGGAGAGAGCTTGTTTTTCTATTTCAGATAAGCGATCGCACTGCTGCTGTAAAACATCTTTCAAATCTTCTGGCAACAATAGAGTATCATCTGGTAACAACTTCGTTACCCCTTCTCCCAACTCTTGAATCAGAGTTGCCACGCTTTTTAAGCATAGAGGGTTGCCTTGGTAGCGGTGAATGAGTGTATCCCAGTCATCAATTTCTTCTAACCCATTATCTCTGAGTAATTCCCGTCTTGCTGCGATATCTAATCCTGTGAGTTGTAAGGTACGAATGGGAGTATTTTTGCTTTTAACTTGAGAAATTTCTCTCGGTTGCTCCCAACCGATTAACAGAAAGCAACTTTGATGAGATAACTTTTCTATCTGTTTGAAAAAGGAGCGATAGTTTTCGTATCCTGGTTTATACTTTCCTGCCAACTCGCCGCTACTGAAAATTTTGTGAACATCATCTAAGACTACAAAACAGCGATATTTTTGTAAATACTTAATTAGAGGTAAAGGTTTTTGGTTTGTTGTAGATGAATCTAGTTTTTCTGGCTGTGACAAAAACTGTATCAGTTTATATTGAAATTCAGCTAAGGTTGGAGATGCCTCTAGACTGCACCAAATTACATACTCAAACTCATCTTTTATTTGTTGTACGAGTTGCGCTGCTAATGTTGTTTTGCCGATGCCACTGATACCTGTAAGGGCTATTAGGCAGCAGCGTTCTTGTAAAATCCAGGTTGTGAGGGTGTCGAGTTCAGGAGTGCGATCGTAGAGAACACCCAACTCTGGCATCTCACTTAAATCTTGATACAGGGTTTGAGGTTGTTTTGTATTAGATGTTTCCTCATTATGTGGGTTTGAGTTTGGTATATCTGGCGGGTGTCTACTTTCTCCACAAATGTTAAAACTATCGCTCACTACAACGTCTTGTGCAAAGTTTAAAACAATAGAGTTTTGCCACCTCTCCATTGCTGATCGAAAATTCGATTTACTGACTTCTTCACCTAACTGTTCTGAGAGTATTTGCCATAATTCCGCTCCCACTTCCCTAATTCGACTTTCAGAACAGTCAAAATCTTTGGCTATTTCCTTATATTTTTCTCGTTGTAGAGTTCCTCGCAGTACCGCTTCTTGTAAATCGTCAAGGTGCCGACCTGTTTTGGAAAATACTATCTTATCAGCGAGTTTTAACACTTCTTCAACATTCATTAAGGCTGGGAGATTGGAGCATTTTGTGGATTATAGCTCACATTTTCCGGCTTTTTAGTACATCTTATTACATTTTCCCACAAAAGTAGATTAAAGAAAGTGAAAGGCGAGTAATAATTTCGGCAAGATTGAACATTTTTAGGCTAGACGAACTTGGATTTATTAAAGATCATGGGAGAAGTATTAAAGCCTAAATTTAGGGATTGAACGCTGGCTGTTTTATACACCGTAATAGTCTGTTAGACCGTAACTGCGGTCTAATCAAAAGTTATGCTGCTTACCTACTGGTAAGAGTGTGATTGAAGATTATTTGGTTGGACAACGAAGCTCATATGAGGTTTTCAAAAGAAAATCTTTTTTCTGAGAAATCACCCGTAAGGGTTTGACAGGTAATTTTGCTTTTAACTTATCCTTTCCTTAGGGCATACTTTTGAGCGAATTTGCCAGTCCCAAGACTGAAGTAAATCTGGACTGTTGTAGTTTTTGGAGCATTTGAACATGACTGACCCTATCAGACTTAACATCAATGGTAGTAGAATCACTGCTGGTCGTACCGATGTATTCATTAACGATCCTTCTCTCGCTGATGCACTGAGGAAAGATTCAGCGTCTGTGCTTGTTGAATTCCAGAAGTCTTATGGAGCAACTGTTTCTTTAGATGAGATTGAGGTTGACAGGGTAAACGCATCTTAAATTTTTTAGGATTCGAGGTAAAATCAAGGGCTACCCCTGGTTCCTAAAACAACAAGCTGTTCAAGAGCCGCTTTTCGGGTGTCACCATCAAAGGTAGGATTGAGGCTGAATATCTACTTTGCCATTGAGTAGAAATCGATAGCCAGGTGATGACTCTAAGTCTAGAATCTACATTTATTAAGCACTTCGCTTGCTTGGAAGACCCCAGAGTAGAACGCACAAAGCATCATTTACTCATAGATATCATTGCGATTGCCATCCTGGCAGTGATCAGTGGAGCTGATGGTTGGGTAGCAATAGAAACCTATGGACAAGCCAAACAAGAATGGCTAGCCAGCTTCTTGAGTCTGGCGAACGGCATTCCCAGCCACGATACTTTTGCCAGGGTGTTTGCTCGACTAGAGCCTAGACCAGCGCGGCAGAAGTAACCCACCAGCCAAGAAAGGGTGAAAACTGGGGTAAACTGCCAATAGCCAAATCATCAAGCAGATGAGCTAGTTAGCAACTGAAGTCCATGCCCAGTCCGCAAGCCGAAAAAATTATCCTCTCCTTAAGGCAGCAAACCCTACTCAAACAGATTGTGCGTCGAACCACAAACCCTTATCGTCTCGTGAGGCGAGCGCACAGTTGATCTTGTTAGCCACTGCCGGAGTTCCTAACAGCCAACTGGCTCGAGAGTTGCAATTAGAGCGAGGTCAAGTGCGCTTGTGGCGAGAACGATGGCTAGCGGCTATGCCTCAACTAGCAACAGTAGAAGCAGAGAACAGCACTGACCAAGAGCTGATAGCTCGAAGTGCGCTATTACCTGACTAGTCTAGAAGTTGATGCTCAAGTTTTAGCTCATGCTGTGCGAACTCATTGGGGAGTGGAAAATTCTGTTCATTGGACGATAGATGTGACTTTCAAAGAAGATGCTAGTAGACTTCGGCGGAAGTTAGGCTACTATTAATAGAGCCAATCTAACGTAGGGATAGAGCCTTGCCTAGACTAGCCCCCAAGCCACTAAGCCTGGACGAGAGAGAACGTCAACAACTGCAAC